>VFQP010001393.1_pt1 | contig 32752 bp, 60 predicted proteins | sample 3512351 | NCBI WGS metagenome assembly VFQP01 (sample SAMN10412372, study PRJNA504923) | tailings metagenome | isolation source: Relicate 1 Philex TSF1 revegetated site | place: Philippines: Tuba, Benguet | collected 2017-08-29
TGGGGTGGGGTGGGGGTGTGGGGGGGGGTTGTGGGTGGGGCTGGGGTGGCATGGTGGTGTGTTGATACCCTGCCCACAATCACCATCTCTCATCATCATGGACACACATTTCGTGCATACACATGCTCCCCATACACACTCTCCCCATGTACACACATAGAACACCCATTTGTGTTGGCACCTACATCACCCCCATCGAGCCCCCTCCTATTGGACTTCATGAAGCAACATGTACTGGGGGGTACTACACGCCCACCACCACCAGTCATGCAACACAGGCCAATCGAAGGAATAAGGTGTGCGAGAAGGTTTTGGGGGGGATGTGGGGTGTGGGGTGTGGGGTGGGGTGTGGGGTGGGGTGTGGGGTGGGGTGATGTGGGGTATGATGTGGGGTGTATGGGGTGTTGCTCGGCCGTTTGCCCTCCTCTGCCCCTCTCTTTTTCCCCATCCTCCCCTCTCTTTTCACCCATCCTCCCCTCTCTTTTCACCCATCCTCCCCTCATCCTCCCCTCATCCTCCCCTCTCTTTTCACAGTGCGCTGCTTCAAAACACAACCAAATACAAATCACTGTTTGAGTCAAGCCTGCAGCGTGTGAGAGAATTGGTGGCCAACACAATGATACAAGAGGTGTGCTGGTGGGATGTGTGGGTGGGATGTGTGGGTGGGATGTGTGGGTGGGATGTGTTGGTGGGATGTGTGGGGAGTTGCACAAGTGAAAATGTACATCTGTGTACTTCACCACACCACACACATGACAGGAGACTGTTGAATATGAACAACTGCAAACCACATCCATGGATCGACAAGCAAAACGACGTGCAGAGAAGAAAAAGTATGATTTGGGGTTTGCTTGAGGCGTATCATGTGTGTACATGTGTCTCTCACTGTGTGTGTACTTTTGTAGCATACAACCACAATACAATGTTATACACACACCACATACCCACACCAAACCCTCCCCGCACTACACCCCCACACGCACACACCACACACACACCACAGGCGTCGCCTCCAAGCCCTCGCAGCAGCTGAGGAACGTCGTCGTGCCCAACAAACCATCATCCCCGCCAATGTCACCGTCTCCCAGCTCGCCCACCTGCTGCAAATCAGCCTGGAAACCATCGAACAGGTGTTGCATGATATAGGGGACCCCCAGAGGAGCCCTGAGGAGGTGGTGGCTGCTGACTCAGCAGAGCTGGTGGCACTGGAGTTGGACAAGGTTGTTATTGTGGAACAAGCCCCTGTACAAGGTATGTGTGAGAAGGGGAAGGGGGGGGGGGGGTGAGGGGTGTGAGGGCGGTGTGTGGGTGGTGAGGGGGATGTATTGGGGGGCTGGGATGTGCAGGTGCACTTGTAGCACACACTACACATAAACAACCCCACCCACACAAACCTGACACACACCCAACCCCAACATACAACACACACAGATGCAGACGCCAAGCCTCGCCCCCCCGTGATAACAATTATGGGTCATGTTGATCATGGGAAGACCACATTGCTTGATGCACTGAGGAAAACACAAGTTGCTGCTGGGGAGGCTGGTGGTATCACACAGGTGCGTGTGGGTGTGTGTAGGTGTGTGTGATATGTGTGTGGAAATGGGTGGGGAGATGTGTGTGGAGACATGTGAAAGTGGGTGTGGAAATGGGTGTGGAAATGGGTGTGGATACACACTCTCTCTCTTACACACACACACTTTCTCTCTCTCACACACACACACACACTTTCTCTCTCTCTCTCTCACACACACACACTTTCTCTCTCTCTCTCTCACACACACACACCCTCTCCCACTCCCACACACAGCACATTGGTGCATTTGAGGTAGCCATGCCCGGCAGCAAAGAGACCCTCACCTTCCTCGACACACCTGGTCATGCTGCATTTAGCAACATGCGTGCCCGTGGTGCTGCTGTGACTGACATAGTGGTGCTGGTGGTGGCAGCTGATGATGGTGTGATGCCGCAAACACGAGAGGCATTGGCTCATATACGTGCTGCCAAGTGTCCGTATGTGGTGGCTATTACAAAATGTGACATGGGCGAGGTATGTGTGTTGGTGGTGGAGGGGGTGGTGGGGGTGGGGGTGGTGATGAATGTGGGTCGTCTTTTGCTTGTGTTTGTATGTGCATGTGTTTGTATGTGCATGTTTGTATACATTCATGTATTCATGGTCCCCTTTCCACCATCACACCACCATCACACCTCTCATCACACATTGGTTGACAATCCCCTCTCATTTCCAATACATGTCCCCCCCCTCCTCCCCCCCAAATAATACTGGACCCCCCCCCCCAAAAAAAACACTGAACTCCCCCCTTAACAAACCACACACTAGGCTGACCCAGCACGTGTACGACGGCAGCTCCTCGTAGAGGGTGTGGAACTGGAGGAAGTGGGTGGGAACGTGCAGGTGGTTGAGGTGGCAGCAGCAAAGGGACAGGGGTTACAGGAATTGGAAGATGCATTATCATTACAGGTGTGTGTGATTATGTGGGGGTGGGTGGGTGGGTGCACTGGGGTGGTGGTGATGGTTTTGTACAATGCATGCATGATGCTGTGTGTGTGATTGTGTGTACGTGTGCACATCCCCCCCGCACATATCCCCCATAATACACCCCCCCTCCCCCCACCCCCTCACACAAACACACCCCTCATACAACCCACCCCCTCAAAAAAAACCTTTCTTCACTCAAACACAGGCTGGTGAGTTGTCACTGACAGCATCACACAGTCGAGATGCAGAGGCTGTGGTGGTGGAGGCACGCATGGATAAGGGTGTGGGGGCTGTAGCAACAGTCATTGTGAGGCATGGGACGCTGAAGCCGGGGCAGGTGGTGGTGGTGGGTACTGAGTGGGGGAAGATCAAGGGACTGAGGGATGCACGAGGGAAAATGCAGAAAAAGGTATTGGGTTTATTTGTTTACTTTTTCTTTTTAATTATTTTTTTTCTTTTTGGGTTTATTGTGTGTGTGCGTGTGTGTGTGTACATCAACGTGTGTGTGTCATCACCACAATCCATCACCACAATCACCCTAATGCACTTCAGGTCACTGGTGGACGTCCAGTGGAACTCGTAGGGCTGAGGGGTATTCCAGAAGCAGGCGATGAGCTTGTGGTGGTTTCCAGTGAAGAACGTGCACGACGCATCAGCAGTGCCCGTATGAGGCGTAGTGAAGAGTTTAGACGCAGTCGAATGGTGTGTTTGTGGGAGGTGTTTGTGTTGTGGGTGTTTGTGTTGTATGGTGGTTGGTTGGTTGTGTTTGTGGTCTCTGTGTGTATGATATATTTGTGCTGTTGCTACGAGTGCCATGGTCAACGCATGGTCAACGCACAAACATCAATATCCCACAATACTTCCTGTTTTGCACCCCCCTCCCCTTCACCCCCCTCCCAATCACATACCCACCCCTTCACCCCCCACTCCTATCACATCATATACCCTATACCCCTCAGGCATCTGCTGTGGCAGCTGCCCAGGCTGCACTATTAGAAGCAGCAGAAGGTTCCAGTGAAGAGGATGTGGATGCTGAGTCAGCAAATGGTCTAACACGTGCAGAGATTCCTGTGGTTATCAAGGCTGATGTGTGGGGCAGTGCTCAGGCTGTGGAACAGGCATTGCTGCAGATGCAGTCAGATAGGGTGTGTGTGTGGGAGGGGGGGGGGTGAGTGTGTATATCCTACAGATGCAGTCGGATAGGGTGTGTTGATATGTGTGTGTGTGTGTGTGTGTTGATATGTGATGTGTGGGTGTTTGTGGTGACATTGTGGTTGTGTGCTAGCATCATCATCATCATCATCACCACCACAACAAGCCTCTGTTTCCATTCACCATGCAACCTGAATCACCTTGTTGTTATCCACACACATTGTGTTTACCCCCCCACACACACTGTATACACCCCCCCACACAAACACATACAGGTTGCTCTGAAGCCAATATACGTGGGTGTTGGTCCCATATCCACGAGTGATGTACAACTCGCTATTGGCTCCTCAGCACTGATGGTTGGCTTTAATACCCGCATTGCCAATGCTGCTGTGGAAAATGAAGCCAAGGGGGCTGGCATTGAGGTGTGTTTGTTGATGGGTGTGTGTTGATGTGTTTGTATGAGTTTCGGTGTTTGCGTGTGGCTCGTAAAGGTGCTGGTTGTGTGTTTTGTTGTTTGTGTACAAATGCTATGTGTACAAATGCTATGTGTACAAATGCAAAAGACACACACAATCCATCCCACCCCCAACCCCGTCCACACAGATCCTCACCCACCGTGTGATCTACCACTTGCTGGAGGACATAGCACAGCGTGCAGCAGGGTTGGCACCCATGCTGCAACAGGAGGTTGTTCTTGGTACAGCCAACGTGCTGCAGGTGTTTGAATTGCGCAATTCCAAAAGGAGTGAGGTGGCCATGGTGGTGGCGGGATGCAAGGTGGCAGATGGGAGCATACGTGCCGGTGGGGATGTACGATATCGTGTGTTGCGTTCTGGTGAGGTTATCCATGAAGGGCGGTACGTGGTTGATGTGTGTACATCAGAGGTGTAGATCTGTGGGGGACGACGTTGGGGGTGTTCTGGGTTGTGCTTTTTGGGGACCTGCGTACATCATTGAACTCCATCAACAACACAGTATTTCAAGTCTCAAGCGCTTGAAGAATGAGGTGCAGCAGGTTGGCAAGGGCACCGAGTGTGGTGTGCTGTTTGATGACTTTACTGCATTCCAACCGGGAGACGTGCTGGAATGTGTTGGTACAGAAGCTGTTTCAGCAAGTAGCAAGGACATTTTAGAGGCTGCCCCTGGACAACAAAAGGAGTAGTGATGAGGGTTAGCGAGGATGTCATGTGCATGTGCATGTGCACGTGCACGCACACACCAATGCTGGGGCACGGTGTGTTTTGCTCAACCCACACATATTTCGTGTTTTTTTCCAGTTAACATGTCCACTAATTGCTTGCCCCGGATGCTTGACGTTGTGAACTGCAATCGTGTTGTAAACAAATCAATAGCTGCTTGTTGGGCGGTGCATCGTACAGCACGTTTTCATCGTACACACCCTGTCCCTTGCTCCACCCCCTTTAGCACACGCCAGGGAGCAACACCCATGTCGAGTACCAAGTGCACATTGATCAGTTTTGGTATGTGTGCGCATGGCCGTGTCGGTGATTGTTTGGCTGATCAGTTGTTGTCTGTTTTCACCACACCCCATTACCCCAACACAAATAGATGTGGACGGGACACTCATACATTCTGTAGGCGATCAATCCAACAAAATCCACAAGAGAGCCTTTGCAGCGGCATTCAAAGACGTGTTTGGCATGGACACCCATATTGACATTGTCAAACACCACGGCAGCACTGATCCCCTGATCTTGATAAAGGTCTTGCAAGTATGCGGGGTCGACCCCCAAGAGGTATTGGTGGCTCTTGACATGTGTGGAATGCACTTGACATATGTGGAATGCACAACACAACCAACACAACCTAGGCAAGTGCAAAGCTACCACAGCTTCAAGAGGCCATGCTCGCACATTTTGAGGCAAACAGACACAATGCAGGGAATGGGCTGCAGCTCTTACCGGGTGTGCTCGACCTGTTTCAAAAACTCAAGGTGTGGGTTGGTGTTGTTGGGGGTACACCGGGTGATACATACATTGCTAAAGAACACACACACATACACATGCGCAACCACATAATTAATACATAATAAACAAACCTCCTTCCCCCTGCAAACACACAAACACACATACTTCAGGAGCGTGAAATCCAGCAGCAGCAAGTGATTACATGTCTTGTGACAGGCAACCTGGAGCCCATTGGGTGGGGCAAGATGGAAGCCCTGGGCCTCTACCCACTTTTCACAAAACCCGTGTTTGGGGGCTTTGGAAGTGACCATTGCTCGGGCAACACAGAAGAGTCATGGAGAGATCGTGCAGAGCTTGTGCGGATTGCATATAGAAAGGCAGTTGCAGCTGGGTATGATGTGGAATCGCATATACACGTGGGGGACACCCCTGCAGACATACTGGCAGCAGAGCATGGGGGCGCGAGGGCAGTGGGGGTGTTGACGGGGGTGTTTAGCAAGCAAGAGTTGCTTGATGTGAGCAAGGAGGAGAGTACTGTGATATTGGAAGGGTTGCACGCCGTGGACGAGTTTCTTGAGCTGTTGTGAAAGAGATGTTGTAGGGAGTTGTGCTGCTGTTTTTGTTGCAGCTAATCTTGTATGAGCCATATATTAGCCATATTCCTTGTTATTACTTGGCCTTGTCGTTGCAACACATACAACCATCATCAACGGTTGACACTACGCTCGACAGCAGGCCAACACACCTCTGTGTACCTTGACGCGACCTCAATTGCTGCGAAACTGTACTGCAAGTATTGCTAGAACCCGTCATTGCTTGACAGCAAGAAACACACATGCCAAGGATCAGCAGGCAGCCTCTGCATGCTGGCACGTGGTATGAAGACGACGGTACGTTGGGAAGAATGGGTGGTGTATATGCATTGATCAATGGTACGACATGCACAACCCATCGACACACAGCGACACAACTTGCAAACAATCTCACCAAGTGGTTGGCAGACGTTGTGCCAGAGCCTGGTGCGGGAAGAGTACGCGCCATCATCTCGCCGTATGTTTTATCACTGGGATGGACATGGATTGGATTGCATTGGTTGAGGTTGAGGTGAGGGTCGACGAACATCGGTGTGATCATACACACAGGCACGCAGCATACCGCTACTGTGGACATGTAGCAGCCCATGCCTTTGGTCACATAGACCCATCATCCATGTACGTGTGTGTTGGGGGGATAGAACAGTGCGTACATCCACAGCAAAATTTGCCACATCATCCACAGCACGCGGGTGTTTGTGCTGGGACCATCACACAACATGTACACGCGACGATGCGTACTATCAACTGCATCCGACTACACAACACCACTTGGTATGCTGTGTATGGTTGCTATGGTCAGCCACACATCATCTCGTCACAGCCATGCATCATGATCACATGTACATACGTATACATATACAACACCCCACAGGTGTGGTGGATATTGATGTGGAGGTGTATCAGCAGCTGCAAGCAACAGGGTTGTTTGAGTATATGGATCTGGATGTAGATGAGGCGGAACATTCCCTGGAAATGCAAGTGCCTTTTTTACAACACATCATGCAGTACGTGTGGTATTGTGTGTGTGTGGTGTGTGTGCGTGTTGTGTTATGTGTGTGGTGTGTGTATGGTGTGTGTGTGTGTGCGTGTGGTGGTGTTTGTGTGGTGTGTGTGGTGTATCAATGGAGCGCCAAAGACATATTGTGTAGCGTTGCATGTATGCCATGTATGCCTATATACGTCCTGCATGCCAAATACACACCAATTGCATACCAATTGCATACCAAATACACACAAAATACACACCAAATACACACCATGCACTGCACAAACCACACACCATGCACAAGCCAACCACATACGCAACCCAATCCACACGCACAAACTGCCCCTCACCCCCATACACACAGAGGTCACCCCTTCACGCTTGTTCCCGTCATGGTGGGTGTATTGGATGCTGACAGTGAAGCCAACTATGGTGCTGTGTTTGCTAAATACCTAGAGGACCCTTGTAATTTGTTTGTTATTTCATCAGACTTTTGTCACTGGGGGCCCAGGTTTGACTATTTCTTTTACAATGCATCAGAGGTATGGTGTGTGTATGTGTGAGGGGTGGTGAATGTGGGTGGGTGGGTGCACGGAAATACATGGTGAAGTTGATAATTGTACATGGTTATGTACAGTGTACACACAACAACAAGTGAAACCATATTCAAGTCATGCACCCACATACACACCCACATACACACACCCACACCCACACACCCTCCCTCACCCTCTACACCACAGGGTGCTATACATGATTCAATACAGTGGTTGGATCACATGGGTATGGGTATCATAGAACAAGGGGATGCAGCAGCATTCAGACAGTATCTGAAGCAGTATGGCAACACCATATGTGGGCGACGACCAATCAGTGTGTTTCTCAATGTATGGGAGGGGTGTTGTTTTGTATGTGTAGTTGTGAGAGATATGTGCATGGCAGATGTACTCGTCTATTATTATTTTTTTCAGTTTCCACACGCATACATCCACCTACACTGTTCAATCGTTCACGCACATCATCATGTACGCACAGTCCCAAACATGACTCCCCCACCCACCCACACCCACACCCACACCCCCAGATGATGCAGCAGTGCAAGATACCCCTGACAACCACATTCACTCGCTATGATCAGTCATCCAAGGCTGTTAAAAAGTCAGACCACAGTGTGAGCTATGCTGCAGCCATAATCACACAAGCACATGATAGCTAGGGTGCTGTGCATGTTGTGTATGGGTGGGTGAAAACGTGCCTGGTTTTCACAGCACGCATGTGGGGCAGTATAATCCATGGCAACAGTCGTGTGACCATGTCAACAGCATGGTCAACAGCATGGTTAGCAGGGTGTGTGACCCCATTTCCACTATCATCACATCATCATTGTCATGATCATTGCCATTGTCATTCCCAGCATGCATGGCACACAATGGGTTTGCCTCTCTCTTGGTGTTGCCCTGCATGAAGCTCATGCTTGGTATATGCATGCAACAGCAGCTATGCACTTTGCACTTTTCGAATGCGCTTTTCAAAATGCATATGCATTACGCATTACGCATTACGCACTATGTAATATGCAAAGCACACATATGCTGCTCAGAGCACGTTTCTCTTCTGCCCTAATACCGCATGGTTTTCACACACACACATATGCCCACACATCTGTGCACCATGTGTTTGGTTAGACACCATCACGCTATTACAAACGTGCACACAACGTGCTTGGTCACACATGAAAATATGCTGACAACAATCAGGACGTATGTACTGCGGCATACATACAAACAACAAAGGCAACAGTCACATACATACAAACAACAAAGGCAACAGTCACATACATACAAACAACAGAGGCAAAATATTGATGGTAATCAGCATGACTGTAATCACCATGCTAGTTTACTTTTTCAGCAGTGGTGATTTCTCGTGTGCATCAGCATGGTCGCCCTTGCCCTGTGTGTGCGTCAGTGCGCTCGTTGTTGCCCTGTGCGTGCATGTGTCTTGTTGCATGTGTGTGTGTGTGTGTGTGTGTTGTGCGTGTGTGTGTTATGCATGTCCCTCTCCTATCCTAACTGTACATTCTGTGTCCCCTTGTGTGTACTGCATGCATCATCAACAACAGCAACAAAGAGAAAACACATTCCCAATACTTTTTGCTACAAAATGTGTAACGACAACATCAGATCACCTCCCACAAACACCACATCATCCCACAAACACCACATCCTCCCACAAACACCACATCCTCCCACAAACACCACGCCCCAAAAACACCAAAACCCTACACACACCATCATTTGCAATGAGCTCATGGGCATGGTTTCCTGCTCCTTGATGCTCCCTTGCACCTCATCCACACCCATCATTTTCTCAAGCTTCCTCACACGTGCACTTGGTTTATACGGCTGTGAAAACGACTGTGTGTTGTCCCATGCTTCCTCACTGTCAATCTTGTGCAGTGCTGGTGTGGCATGTACGGGTGGGAAAAGGCTGTTTTTCATCTCCACCAGCATTTCCTGTGTGCATGGTGTAGGGGGCATGAAGTTGCACGTGGGTACAACACAACAACAACAACAACAACAACAACAAGAACAGCGGATGTGTACATTCACAGGTATCATGGTATGCCGGGTGCCCCACACATGCTACTCCAACCCCCTACATCAGCAGTAGTACACATGCACACACACACCTCCCGACTTGGCACATGGGCAGCTTCGCTATCGCTGCCTACAGAAGAGCGACCCAGGGAGGAACGCGTCAGTGCCCCAGACTCCCGCTGAAGATGTTGCTTATGCACATTGTGACATTTCCAACACATGCAGCGCCCCTCTTCGTCTTCAGCCCAAAACTGCTTCTCGATGGCGCTCATGTTTTTGAAGCGGGTGTGTTCATGGCGCCCACACACAACACACTCGGGGTATGCCTGTGGGGTGTTTGAGGTACATAGGCATTGGTGTGCACATGCATCAGGAACGTGTTGAGGAATGTGTTGCAACTATGTACGTGTTGTATGTGTTGGTGTGCTGGTGTTGTCATGTTCGTGTATTGTTGTAGTCTCTATGACACGTACATTGTTCTTGTTGTCCTCCTCTGGGCAGCATACATTGCCCATGATGAGGGTCGGGTCAAACTTTACAGTGGACAAAACGCAAGAGCCTGAAAACAGCAACCATGATGTCGTGATAAGTATCGCGATAGTATTGTGGCGATTATGGTCGAGGAAATGCGTGAAAATCGACTATTGCCTCGTGGTTTTTCATGACCTAATGGCTCTCTGCCCACTGGAACCCGCTCCCATGATGTACAACATCCATGCCCCTTTCCTGCACTACACATACGATGGCACCCACAGTGCTGCTGTGACTACCATCCATCACAGCCAGCTGCACGCTACGTTCAAGACAAAACACCGGTGGTTGTGATTGTTGTGATTGTGTTTACAACATTGTGGCACGTGAGGGCATCCTCCTCACAATACAAGCCACATATCCACGTGCATGAAATGGGTGTAAAAGAGGATATTGTGCTTGTTGTTGCTGCTTCTTCACAGGTCTCGTCCCTACGTCAGGGCGGGAAAACAGCTGGTCACAGACCTAGTCTACTTCTTCTCCCCACCTTGCTTGGCTGCCTCCTTGGCTGCCTTCTTGGCTGCCATTGCTGCTGCGTCCCTGTGTATGCATGGCATGTGTGCATCAGCTTCTGGAACCCGACACGCAGAGACCCAATCAAGCACACTAAGCAGGATGCCTACAAGAATACCAACACAGTGAGAAAAAATATTTACAAAGACAAGGAGCAAAGACAAGGAGCAACAGCACTTGTTCTCAACGAACCATCGGATGCTGCTCAAAAACATACTCTGTACCTTTCACGACGTTGCTGTGCTGTCAAACCATCCTTGTCCTTTTGTGTTTTGGGGTTGTTCTTCGCTGAACGTGCAGCAGCGCGTTGGCGATCGATTTCCCGCTGGTTGCCCCTGCTCATGTGTTTCTGGAGTTGACAACAGATGTGTTTGCAGTTGACAACAATTGGGAGAGGAAATGTGTTGCTGCTGGTTGTGAGGTGTGTGGAAAAGTATGTGGAAAAAGATTGTCAATATTACTCGTGCGTTGTGGTTCATCCACCATCCACTTGTCCATCCACCAGTTGGTACATTGTCTGTATTCAGCACAGCAAAACAACAGCATAATACAGTAGAATCCACTATATTATCACAACCACCACACCACCGATGCGCTCCACCAACACCCTCCTGTCCCCCACCCCACGGCGCATGCTGGGGATGCTCCTTGCCCTCGCTCTCCCAACCTTGTTGCTCTACCCCATGCTTGCAACGTCACGAGAGGTATTTACTACACGAGTCTGTGCAGCGACCATGTCGATTGCACACCTGCATTGCACAACATCTTGTAACAGCGCCATGCCCCGCTGCGCCACCAGCTGCAGGCCACCCCCCAAGCCCCTCCCAACAACAACCCCATCAAGGACCTTGCTGATCACTTTGTGGAGATCCATGACGGCGAATTCATCGTCGATTGTGCTGTTTGGGTATGGCGATGATCGATGATGAGAGGCCATCATGCACACGTACCACGTCCCATCATGCATACGCAACACGTCCCACACCACACCTCACACACAGAAACCAGTGGGATTCAACCAGTGGGAGGTGATGGAGAGTGGTGCTGCGGCTCCCTACCTCCTGGGTGCCTCACTGCCCCCCAACATGACTGGCCCTGAGCTCCTGCGTGCCGTCATGGATCGCGCAGTGGCAGATGGCATGTCGTTTATGCGTGCATGGGGGCACGGCGTGCACAACGAGACGGCATTGCAAACCGCACCAGGGGTGTATAGGGAGGGGATATTTGTGGGGCTGGATTATGCACTGGATGAGGCTCGCAAACATGGACTCAAGGTAGGGTGGTTTGTGTGTGTGTGTGTGTGTGTGTTTTGGGTGTTTTTTGGGTGTGTGTGTGTGTGTGTGTGTGATGGTTGTTGCTGAATGATTACTGAAGTACCAGCATCCTCCCCACTACCAGCATCACCACTACCCCCCTCTTTCCACACAGGTAATCATCCCCTTTGGCACACACTGGCTGCCCATTGGTGGGGTACCTCAATATGCCCAGTGGGCTGGACTGACCAACAACAATGACTTTTACACCAACCCCACTGCACGTCGCTTGTATAAGGATCATGTGGAACAAGTGCTCACGCGTGTGAATACGATCAATGGCATTGCGTACAAGGATGACCCTACCATATTTGCATGGTGTGTGTGGGTGTGCTGTTTGTGTGGGTGCGTTGGCATGTACAAGCTGCACAACACCTCGCGCACATGTCACACCCGCATACACCAACCCCCCATGCGCCGCACCCCTGCACACGCCACGCGCATGATCAACCCTATTTGATCACCCCCCCCCTTCTACCCCCACACAGGAATGTCATCAATGAGCCTCGCTGTCAGAACTGCACCCCCCGTGCCATTGCCACATTTGCTGCTGATGTTGCCTCGTTCATCAAGACCATAGACCCCAAGCACCTGGTGACAGTGGGAGAAGAAGGGTTTTACAGTCAGGGGCCCGGAGTGGGGGCCAATCCACAAGCGGGTGCTGCTGCATGGCCGGCACAGCAGGGGCAGGATTTTGTGGTTGATCATGATGCACCTGGCATTGATTTCATGTCGTTTCACTTGTGGGTAGGTGGTTGGTGGTGGTGTGTGGTTGTGGCTGATAATGTGGTGTATGACGTGCGTAGACAAATCATGTATCCGTTACATCCCCTCGTACACCCCCCCACACACACCTCGTACACATGCACCCCTCACCCACACCACAGACCGACAACTGGGACGACCAAAGCACAGCATTTATTCGAAAATGGATCGACCAACACGCAGCAGATGGCAACGTATTGAAAAAGCCAGTGTTGCTGCAGGAATTTGGTGCGTTTCCAGCACAGCGTGCACGTGTGTATGATGATGTGCTCACAGCTGTAGAGGCACTGGTGACTCGTGGGTCTGCACTCAAGGGGGCCGGCATGTGGCAACTGTTTTTGGATGGGCAAGTGGGGCCCCTGAGTGAGGGGGGGGCTGGAGGTAAGGGGGTGGTTGGGATGTGTGTGAGTGGTTGGTGGGCGCGGTGGTCATCAATCCATTTCTTATGCACACATCCCTGACACATTCACATCCCTCAACGCACATCCCCCCCACTCAAACGAGACAGGGAAATACGGTGTGTATCCAAGCGAAGCCGCCTGGCAACGCATGCGCACCTTTGCCACACGCATCAACCCCCTCACTGGCAGCCCCAAAACATGTGCGGCACCCACCAACGCACCAGTGGGCCCCTCCCCTCCCTGCGCCAACGGCAAGGAGGGCCCGACATGTGACGTGGATGTCAATGAATGCGCCCGGGGGACGGACGTGTGTCCTGTCAATGCAGCATGTGTTGATAATGTGGGGGGGTACAACTGCACTTGCTTTCCCGGGTATGTGAAAAAGGGGGGGGCCTGTGAGCGTGATGCAGATGCTATACAGGTGCGAGGGTGGGTGGGTGGGGAGGGGGGGTGTTGTGACATGGGGAAGGAGTGTGTGATGAAGAGGTGTCCTCACAAACACCACCACCCCCAACAAACACCACCACCACCCCCCAGGCTGCCACTGCAGGGTACTTTTACCAGCCAGGCAAGATCAACTGCAAGGGTGGCTCTGTCATCCCCTGGCCCACCACTGCTCGTGGCTTTGCCTACGACCCCGCTGGTGTGATTGCAGCACGCAACAATACATTGCCAAGCTGTGCAGTCACCAACGTCACATTGGAGGATTGCAAGATGGCGTGCAGCATCGCACCTGGTTGCACTGGCTTTACCGCCAATGTCGTTGCCCAAAAGTGCTGCCTGGTGGGGGGGGCGTCCTACTGCCAATCTGACAATACGTGCAATGCTGACAAGGTGGTGTGTGCTAGTGCAAACGACCTGGGACAGAGTTTTTCATTTGACTGCGGGGCGTGGGAGAGCTACTATGCACCTGGTGCTGTTTGTGCAAGCAACACGGCTGGCTAGTGTGTTTGTTGCCGGTAGGTTGTTCTTCATTGCTTTGAGCTTTTGGAGTTTGGAATTGTGAAGTAAGCTCGAGAGAGTTATGCCTGCCCTGTCATTGCTGGTTTGTTTTCTTCATTGCTGTTTTGGTTGCTGCTATATCATCAATAGCTTTTCGTAAATGTTGTGAGAGGATACTGCTGCAGGAGCACAGAGCAATGGCAAGCCCCAACGTGTTGATGAAAGGTTGGTCAAACATTTCGATGCGAATCAATCCCCACCTTTCTTGCTCATCGCCCACCATTCCAAACAGAAGCACAGCAGCTGCAGCAGCAGGGAGAACGTCGAAAAGGACAGCAAGCTGTCGACGCATTTGAAAAAGCCACAGCACGGTACCGTGCAATTTTGTCATCCCCTCATCCGCTTCCCGCACCCGCACATGAAATCCAGTTCAACCTTGCCGACTGCCTGCACATGGCTGGGGAGGCGCTGCTGGAAACTGCCAAGGGTGCCAACGACACTGCAACAGAGGACCGCATAGCACAGCAGGCACTGCGCTGCTTCGAGGAGTGTGTGTCGGTGTTTGGTGCTGTGGTGGATGCGGTACGTATGGTAGAGCGGATTTGCAGATGTTGGTGTGCTATCATCACACAAACCACTATCATCAAACAAGCACCACATCGCTCATCACACCACTCACATGCACCCTCCTTATGCACACAACAACCCACCCTTGCAACCCACACAACGCACCCTCTGTACCCATCCCAAAAACAACAACAGAACAGTGGTGCTGACGAGGAGTCCATCACTGCTGCTCTAGTCAATCAGGGAAATGCTCTCAGTTCTGCCGGTGCACTGCTTCCACCACAACAAGGGGTTGGTGTGCTGGGGAGGGCTGTAGAGGCGTATAGAGCCGCTGTGCAGCACACACCCAATGATGCTGATGTATGTGTGTGTGTGTTTGTGGGTGTTGTGGTACATGTGATGATTTGTGCATGGAAATTCATAACATCATCGTCACATAACCATGCACACATACTCATGCACACATACACGTCAACACATACTCATGCACCTGTATACACACATGTGCACACACACAACAGACATTAAACAACCTGGCAGACACAATGGTACAAACAGCAGAAGCCACAGCCATCAATGGGCATACATCAACAGCGCAGGTGTGCCTGTGTGTACTAATGGTTGATGGCATTCAACCACATGATATGTGCTCTGTGTTGTGGTGGGCATACACGTGTATATATCCATGTGTGCACACCACCAAAAACACACATACACACCCAAATACCCCCCCCCCTCCCAATCAGTCAATTTACAAGGAAGCCATGCACACCTACCAACAAGCATGCAGCTGCAGCAATGCACAGCTGGGTGATGACCTACCCTCCCTCCTACACAACTGGGGTCTGGGGCTGTTGTCCATGGCCCAGCACTTGTCGGGGGAGGGGCCTGGAAAAGAGGGGACCCTTGATACTCTAGAATTACAAGGGGTATTGGACGAGGCAGTCACGGTGTGTGTGCTGTTGTGTGGGATGATGTAGGTGTACATGTTGTTGTGTGTTGCCCACAATAGGCACCCCCCCCAAACAACAACCACCTCCACCAATCAAGCCAACTCACTCCCACACCACGACACAACAAAACAACACAAAACCCCACAAACCCACAAAACCCTACAGCGTCTCAAGAAAGCGACATCATTCTCCCGGGGTGATCCTGCACCCTATGCTGCATTGGGTGATGTGTTTGTTGCCCAGGCAGAGCTCGCACCTGATGCACAAGACCAGGTTGGGCTGTATCAGACAGCACTGCAGGAGGGGTATGCAGCTGCATTGAGGGTGCGGGGAAACTTTGCGGCAGGCCTCGTGGGGACTGCAGAGGTATGATGTTTTTATCTTGGTGATGGTTTTCTTTTTCGAAAGTGGTTAATGTGTTTTTCAATTTTTCAAAACCAGAATTTCTGGTGTATTTTGGGCCAGTGTTCAAACCCAGTTTCTCTGATTGTGCACCTGCCTCCCCCCCCCCTCTCATTTCCCACACAGGTGCATGCAGAGCTGGCACGCAGGCACGCACATGCAAATGAGGTTGCACGACAGCACTGGCAGGCATGCACAGACGCGTATCAGGCTGCGCTGAGGTTGCCTGCGGGTGAATTGGGCAGCTTCCAGGAGCGATGTGATGTGCGGTACAATTACGCATGTGCACTGGCACTGTCGGGCCGCGTGGAGGAGGCACGAATGGAAATAGCAGCGCTGGTGCAGTGTGGTGCCGTCAGCATGGAGGACGTGCATGCAGATGAAGATTTGGCAGGGATGGTGTGACACAAGGGGGTGGGAAAAACACACCCACCCAAAAACACCCCACTTTTCTAACAAAATTTCTGGTATTTGTTTATTGGTTTTTATTTGCTTTGTGTGATTGCGACCAAGATTCGATACCCCCGTTTTCCCACCATCCTTATAGTGACAAAACTGTTTCAACACAACTCGCCTTGCGTCAGCCATCGTGTTTTGTACGCTAATCGTGTGCACACATACAAGGCTGTATCTGGAGTGACACACCTTTGCAGCAACTATGTTATACATCGCGTTAGTGTGACACAACACAAACACGAAATCGCCATATGGAAGGGCGTGCTCAGCGGTACACACCTCGCCAAGATGCGACGCCCTCCCCGGCTGTAAGGCGAAGCAACCTGGGCAAACGTCGCCGTGGCATTGATGAAGATGATGAGGATAATGATTATGATGCACCAAGCAGTCCACTGGTAACGACAGGGGATGGGTGTGTGGCACTGTATCCATATAGTCGTGCAGCATACACATACCCTCAGGCGCACAACAAGACGTGCGAGGTGTGCGGCGAGGACGGCACCAGTGGCCAGGAGGTGCTCTGCCCAGCCTGCCCAAGGACCTACCACTTGCAGTGCCTCCAATCAGCACACGGCATGCACACCATGACACAAGAAAATGGGTGGGCGTGTCCAGAGTGCTGCTTTGACATGTTGTTGCGGGATGTAGAGCGTGTGCTTGCGGTGCGCGTTGATGAGGATGCCACCAATGGGCCTGCTCAGGTGGGAGGTGTGGTGGTGTGTGTGTAAGCAACAACAACACAAGCATACTCGATGCACAACCATCATCGTACACAACACACCCACCGAACCACACATACTCTATAACAAAACCCAGGCAAGCAGCACCACGAAAACCTCTGCCAGCACAAACCCACACAATCGTTCCTACCATGTCAAGTTTCGGGGATGCAGTTATCGACACTGCAGGTGGATTTCATGGCATCAACTCAAGGGGCGTGCAAAATCCCACCCCGGGCTGTTGCGCAAGATTGCTAATTTTGATAAACTGCAACAGCAGGCAAGGGAGGAGCAAGAGGTACATCGTGTTGTTGTTGTTGTTGTTGTTGTTGTTGTTGTTGTTGTTTTCTCACTTATACACGCTCTCTCTCTCTCTCTGTGTATGTTCCATGGGGTGGGGGATGGGAGGAGAGTATTGGACATACTTTTTGCGAGTATGCACACATTTGCACAAGCCGCGTCGTGTGTATCTATACATACAACTACCTACACACCTCCACTATACACACTTTCACAACCTCCACCCGCCCCCACAACCTCCACCCGCCCCCACAACCTCCACAACCCCCGTGCAGGAGAATGACGAGGATGATGAACAACCAGCACATGATGGTATACATCCTGCATGGCTCCTCGTGGATAGGGTGGTGGGGGAACGACCCAGTGTAGATGGTGCCACCACTGAATACCTAGTCAAGGTGTGGTGTATAATGTGTGGTGTATTGTGTGTCATAGTGTGTAGTGTACTGTGGTGTATAGTGTCGCTACAATGTTGTACTGCTGTATACCCAATGTTGTACTGCTGTTTACCCACCCTCACATACCCCCCCCTCCCCCCCCCCACCACACCAGTGGCAAGAACTGGGATATGATGAATGCACATGGGAGCTGGGCACCAACATATCCGATGCAACAGACGCCATTGCTGCATTCAAAACACGCATACCCATCGCCAAAGCAGCCGCCGCTGCCGCTGCGGCTGCCCACCAGGGGGCCGAGGGCACCCATGCGCCACCCCCCCGCATTGACGGGGTGCGCCGGTTTGCTGCAACACCCTCGTTTCTGCATGGTGGGGAGTTGCATCCGTATCAGCTCGAGGGGTTGAATTGGCTGTACAATGCATGGGAATCAAGAAAGCATGTGATGCTGGCGGATGAAATGGGATTGGGCAAAACAGTACAGAGTGTAAGTTTTTTGGCTGCATTACGGTATGTGATGCTGTTTGTGATGCTGATGCTGTTTGTTTGTTGTCTGACATCATCTGACATATGCATTGACATGTCCAGTAGGCATACGACAATTCCTCACAACCACGCAGGGAATGTGCACACATTCAGCGGCCCTCCCTCGTCGTCGTCCCACTCTCCACCTTGCGCAACTGGGAACGCGAATTCGCTACATGGGCTCCACAACTCTACATTGTAACCTTTGTCGGCAATGCTGCTGCGAGGGATATTGTACGGGGATACGAATTGTACGACGCGCCACCATTAGGGCGGGCCGCGAAAATGGCGGGGGGGCGGTACCACCCGGGGGGAGGGGGAGCATCGGCCAGGGCGGAGCGCACGTCACGGGTGCGGTGTGATGTGGTGTTGACGTCGTATGAGATGCTGCTGGTGGAGAGCAGGTGTGTGTTTGTGTTGGGGGTGGGTGGGTTGGAAAAGGGTGTGTTGGGTGCGCCTTGTTGAACATGTTTGTGTGTGTTGGTATTATGCAGACAGTGGTATTCTCAGTTGTAGTAAAATATTAGTGTACACCTGCTGCACAGTATGATTATTCACCCTTATTCACCCATATTCACCCTTATTCATCCTTGTTCACCATAATTCATCCTTATTCACCATTATTCACCATTACGATACATGAGTATGGTGCGCATCATCAGTATGAGCATCATCACACATCATTATGTACATCACAGTGAATTGCAGGGTATAGAGTATGAGGTGTTGCTGGTGGATGAGGGTCACAGGCTGAAGAACAGACACTCTAGGTATGCATGTTAGGATGGTCAACTACTGTGATGAGGAGGTTGTATTACTATGCATACTATGCATACCACGTGCTCTCCGTACTCCATCACTTCTCCCTACTCCACTCAACCCCCCCCCCCCACACACACACAGACTCTACCAGCAGCTGCAGGATTTCCACATCAACATGCGTGTCCTGCTCACCGGCACACCTTTACAAAACACCATACAAGAACTCTTCATGCTCATGCACTTTTTAGACACCTCGAAATTTTCCAACCTCCAAGTAGAGGGCCAGGAAATGGATGACATCAGCAGGCAGGCCAAGGTTGCCCAGCTACATGAGCTGCTTTCCCCTCATGTTTTGCGTCGTGTGAAAAAGGACGTGCTCAAGCAGCTGCCTCCGAAAAAGGAGCTTATATTACGAGTGGAACTCACGCCTTTGCAAAAAGAGTATTACAGATCCGTGTTGACGCGCTCGTTCCCAGTGTTGAGCAACAAGGCAGCGGCACCTCGGTTGAAAAATGTGCTTATGGAGCTGCGCAAGTGTTGCAATCACCCTTTTTTGTTCGAGGTGAGTAGGGTGGGTGGGTGTGTGGGGTGTTTGAAACTACGAATACACCAGGTACTTGCAGTACCACCACAACAATGACCTCCACCGCATCACAAACACCTCCACCACATCACAAACCTCAATACACACCTCGATCACACAATAAAAACAACATTACAGGGGGCAGAAGAAGCAGCTGCTCGTGCTGCAGGGGATGATGGGAGTACACCCACAGACCGCCTTGTGTCAGCCAGTGGCAAGCTTCTGCTCATGGATGCAATGATGCACAAACTCAAGGAGCGGGGCCATCGTGTGCTGATCTACAGCCAGTTTACACATGTTCTGGATGTGCTGGAGGATTGGTTGGTGGGGCGCGGGTGGGGGTTTTGTCGTATTGATGGCAATGTTGGTACGTGGTGGGGGATGTGTTGTGCGTGTGTGTATAGTGTGTATGTATAGTGTGTGTGTGTATAGTGTGCTATGTTGTGTACCTCTGGTGCTTTCCAACAACCCATATACACACATCTACCAGCAAATCATGCGCACACATCTACACCAGTGCAACCCATGTACAACCCATGTACAACACACGTACAGCACATGTACAGCACCCGTACAACACCAATCACCCATATACACCCCACCCCAACCCCCCACCCACACAGGTGGTCAGGAGCGTCAGGCACGCATCGACGCCTTCAACACCCACCCTGAGCAGTACTTTGTGTTTCTCCTATCGACCCGGGCAGGGGGGCTGGGTATCAACTTAGCCACAGCAGACACTGTCATCATTCACGATTCTGACTGGAACCCACACAATGACCTGCAGGCGCAGGCACGGGCACATAGACTGGGGCAAGAGCGAGCAGTGATGATATACAGGTATGGGTGGGTCGGTGAGTGGGTGTGAGAGGGAAAGTGCGTGTGAGAGTGAGTGGGTGAGAGAGAGAGAGACTCCACTTGCACTCCATGTACCTTCCTGCACACAACCCACACACAACAACCCCCAAACAACGACCCACACACAACCTACACACAACAACCCCACAACAGAATGGTATGCAGGCAAACAGTGGAGGAACGCATGATGCAAGATTCAAAAAAGAAACTTCTTCTAGAACACGTCGTGGTGGAAAAAATGCGTACGCATGCAGACATCAAGCAACAGGAACTCGACAGCCTGCTGCGATACGGTGCCGAGGGGCTGTTTGCAGAGGAGGGGGTGGGGGATGAGGGAGGGGGCACGGGTGGTGGTGTGGGGGGGGAGGCTGGGGGAGTGAAAGGGGGGAGGGGCATGACGGTGGAGGAGCGGGAGCGGGTGGAGGGGCGCACAGGTGGAGATGGTATGTTGGGGTAGGTTGGGATATTGTCCAACACCCCCACCTGTACAATGCATATGCATTATTACAACCGCATGTACATTCCATGCACCATCACACACCCTATACATACTCCCACCCACACTGCTTCCTTACTAAAACAACATCCATCCCTACCATCTTCCATCTCATTGTCATGTCATCATTGTCATATCATCATTGTCACATCATCACATCACATGATCATCACATCATCACATCACATCAGGTCGGCGCATTGTGTATGATGATGCAGCCATCAATCGCTTGCTTGATCGCAGTGACATGTCCAGTGAAGCAGCACTGGAACAAGGGCAGAATGAGGATGCTTCCTTTATGAAGGCATTTAAAGTGGCTACGTTTGATGTAGTGGAGGATGACGACACCCCCACAGCAGGGGGTGGGGGGGAGGCCACACCAGGTGTTGATTGGGGACGATGAGTGGGGATGGTGATTGGGGATGTTGTTGTTGGACATGCTACGTGGATTGTGAGTATACAATGAACGTCACTTGTCATCGACATACATCACACACGTACATACCCGTCACACATCGCACATGTACATGCCCCACGCACATCACACATACCAGTCACACAACACCCGCCCTACCCTAGATGATGCAGCCACCTCAGATGCGGACGCCACCCCCGTCCCCGATGCCAACCCAACCACATTTTGGAAACAACTTCTTGGTCAACGCTATGCAGAACACGTTGACAGTGATGGGGAGGGACTGGGAAAGGGCAAGCGGGAACGCAAGCAGGTGGTATATTGCGACATGGGGTTGGTGGACGAACAGCAGCGCCCAGGGGGGGCCCAAGGGGGGAGCCAAGGGGGGGAGGGGGACACGAGTCCAGACTACAAGGAGGAGCGAGCAGGGGGTGGGGAACGAGCAGGGGGTGGACGACAGGGGGGAAAGGTGCAGGATGGGCGTGGGAGTCGTGCGGGGGGGCATGCGTATGATGAGGGGACAATTAAGAGGTTACTGGTATGTGGTGGTACCAGCCACCACATGCGTGTGGTGGTTTGTGTGTATGTGGTGGTTTGTGTATATACGTGATGGTTTGTGTTTGCATGATTTGTGTATATACATACATAATGGTTTGTGTATGTACATAATGGTTTGTGTTTATTCATAATGGTTTGTGTATGTATGATGTTTGTGTATGTATGATGTTTGTGTATATGCGTAATGGTTTGTGTATACATAAACCACCCTTTGTGTGCTCTTCATGGTGTATGTTTTTGCACTATATGAGTGTGTACGGGTTGATACTTTTCACACTCGATCCCCATACATCACTCCATACCCATGCATCTCTCCCATCCCCATACATCACTCCATACCCATACATCTCTCCAATACCCATACATCTCTCCACACCTGTATACATCACTCCACACCCGTATACATCTCTCCATCCCCATACATATCCTCATACCTGTACATCTCCCCATACCTGTATATGCATCTCTCCACACCTGTATATGCATCTCTCCACACCTGTATACATCACTGCATACCTATACAACCCCCCTCAGGCATCGTTGGTTGCTGAGGATGCAGAGGCAAGTGCCAAATCACGCAAACGTAGGAAAAAAGGTGCCGAATTCGATGCTGATGTGGCGATATCACAGCGTGCACTGCGCCTGCCACTGCATGGGGTGGTGCGAGGAGGTCAACAGCATGGTAAGGTGGTAGGAAAAGGTCAACATGGTGAGGAACAGGAGGGACTGTGTAAGCAAGAGGGTGGTGTTGGTGTGGAAAGAGGTACACAGCAACAACAGGGGGTGGTTGAGGCTATGGATCTGGATGATGATGATACTGCTGGTGGTGGTGATGAGGTATGTCTTTCTGATATGGTGATGGTAGGACTTGTGCAAGGGTGACAGGTTGAATAACGTAATGGTAAAAGGAATCATGCACCCCTTTTCCACGCCATTACACCCCCCCCCACATCCCACACCATTACACAACCCCCCACATCCCACACCATTACACACACACCCACATCCCACACCATTACACACACACCCACATCCCACACCATTACAAACCCCCCACACATTCCACACCATCACACCCCCCCCACATCCCACACCATTACACAACCCCCCACATCCCACCCAGCAGCGGCCTGCCCCACCCCGGGCAAGTGGGTATGTTGGGCATGTCAAGATATACGGTTTATCACGCAACCAGCGGAGCACGTTTATAAAGATTCTCATGCGATATGGTGCGACATGCAATGCCAAGGGTGTGTATGATTGGTCAGAAATGCTAGCGGGGCAGTACAATGACAAGACAATTGCAGCATTTAATGTGTACGGACGCAAGGTATAGTGTTTGTGTGTGTGTGGAGGGGGGTGTGGGGAGGCGGGTGTGGGGAGGGGAGAGGGTTGTATGGTATGTTGTGGTGTGCATGTGTGTAGGTCAAAATGTTGTACGCTCATGCAGATCAACACGTACATGTAGACAAATATATACAACATTATGTGAAGCATGTCGTTGGGTAGCAATTCACCACATTATGATACATTACAATACACCACATAACAACACACCACATTACACTACAACCACATTACAATACAACATTACAAAAACACCCACAAACCACAGTTGATGGAAATGCTCGTGGACCCCAACATTGATGCTGCAGGCAATATGCTTGGTGGTGACATACTGCGCAAGGAACTGCTGTTTGATCATACGTTAGAGGTGTGATGTTTGAGGTGTGGTGTTTGAGGTGTGGGTGTTTGAGGTGTGGGTGTTTGAGGTGTGGGTGTTTGAGGTGTGGGTGTTTTGGTCATTCGTTAGAGGTGTGGGTGTTTGATCATACGTTAAGAGGTGTAGTGTGTGAGGGTGTATATGCACACTCGTACATAGTAGCCCATGCCCCTCTGTACGTATACCCATGCTCTCTTCTCTCTCTCTCTCTCTCTCACACACACACACACACATACATCTCTCTTCGTAAGTGTACATATATTCTCTCTTGCACGAACACACGCACACGTACGTCCACCTGGTTTTTCTTCCCCACACAAACATAAACACAAACACAAACAGGAGGTACTTGACAGACTTGCACTCATGCACCTCACTGCCATCAAGCTGCGTGAATCTGCTGATCAACCCACACTGGGGCTACGTATGTTGGTGTTTGTAAGGGGGATGGGGTATTGCAACAGATAACACACACTGCATACATTCATTATGCATGCACACACACACACACACACACTACACACGCATACCCTACACACACACACACTCGTCACATGCACACACAATGTACACACGCACTACATTGACACCCATAAACTACCACCCCAAACACACCTATAAACACCACCATCATCATCCACCCACCAACACAGCCCCCAAGCACGAAGCACAATTAGCAGGGGCAGGTCACTGGGGTGCTGATGAGGACAGGCAGCTGCTCAGGAAGATGCTGGAACATGGCTATGGCAAATGGTCCAAGTATGTGTTGGGGTATTGGGTATGTATGGCAATGTATTGCTCTATTGCTGTTACGTATGTCTGTTTTTGAGTGTGCATTTCATGGTGGATGTGTTGGTGAAAAGATGCCACCCAATTCAGGCAAGTATTCTCTCTCCATATACATTTACACCTACACATATACACACACACACATATATATATATATATATATATATATATCCATAAACATCTCTCTCTCTCCCCCCTATGACACAGGATATGTGAGGCAAATGATGGGGCCCTTGATGATGCATTTGCCAAGGAATCAGGGCTCCCAAACCCCAAACACCTGCTGCAAAATACCACCACACGGGCAAGCCCAGCAGCCCCAGTAATAGGAGCCCCAATCACCATCAATGGTGGAGACGCTCCCTCAACCACACACACCGATAAAGCACATCGTCCAGCATCACGTGTGCATGAGAATAATAATGTGGACAATGCAGAGGGTGGTGGTACGATGCAGACAGTGGACGGTGCTGCACCTGATAGAGAAGGAGCCAGTGTTGTGCAAGGCATGAGCAAGGATATGGGCACAAGGGAAGAAAAAGAGGGGAAGAAGGGACAGTCTGATCCACTGGTGCTGTGGCGGTTGAGGACAAGTGATTTCTTCAGGCGCAGAGTTGCGGTATGTGGTGATTCTTTGCAGCATGTGATTCTTTGCAGCATGTGGTTGTTTGCATGTGCGCATGTTGTCCTATACACCATGTTGTCCTATACACCATGTTGTCCTATACACCATGTTGTCATAAACACCCACAGATACTCAAAGAAGCGTTTATGGTGGAGTATTGCCAGTATGAACCACCTCCATCACCAAAACTGGAGCGCGACATTGGTATGGACACCAGCGGTGGTGGTGTGTGAATGCACACATTCATAGCAATCCATCACCACACAATCAATCCCCACAATCAATCCATCCCCACAAAAATTCATTCCCACACAATCCACCAACCACAGATGGCTACCCAGTGAAGCAAGGCAGGGGCCGGCCCCCCAAGCGCCCCGTGTCGGAATCTGCACGGGCCATGCACAAGCTTTCTTCACTGGTGGGGCTCGTGCGGGAAGAGGCCACACGCACGCACGAGCGCACGCAGCAGGGACGTGGGGCTGGGGAGATGCAACACGTGTGGCAGGAGGCGGGGATGGTGTTTCAGGAGCGCATGGTGCAGATTGCAACGGCCTGCAACACGCTGGTGGAGGTTCTACAGCGGCGGTTTTTGTATGGGGAGTGAGGGAGAGATATTGTTAGGTTTCTTTTTGTTCTGCCATTTTTCAACAGTACATCCGTCATTGTAACATCGAGCTGCACCTTTCTCTGACGTTTCTGTGCACGAAGAGAAAGGAGAGGGGAGAAGCCGAGCACGTGGGTCCCTCGTTCGTCGCGAGCCGTTTTTCAAAACGTTTGCTGTACACGAGTGCATGCCCTCACCATGTTGAGTAGTATTTTACCAGAGTGTAATGGTGTTGGTTGGCAACAAAAAAGCAAAATTATGAGCAAGTGGCACGGCGCGTAGACCCTCCACTATGATCTCTGTACCGCATGCAAACCAACACATATGCACCAGATTCACTTGATTCCTGCTCTGATAAAATCTCGACCACTTGTGCAATGCGTCACACTGCTTGAAACCCTCCCGATCGTGCGGATAAGACCCCCGTTGCATCCAGCCAAGTGATTGCATCCTAGTGCCAAGCTTGCGAGCATCGTCCCAAACATCCATCGTACACAACCAAACACCCGGAGTTCATCACAAGTTTTGGGTGAAAGGTGCTGTTTTCAGTGTATAGAACTCGCCAAAAACACATCTATGCACACAGACTCCCGTCGGCTGTCGCCCAACCAACCAGCAAAGCCAAGCACATCTTCGCATCTTGAGCACCTCATTCGCATACGACACTAGTCTACACATCGATAGCGCGCAAACCTGCTCAAAATAAGCTCTTTTTGCGCCAATCTTATCCTGCATCCCATTAGACATCTGCAGCAATGATCAGCCTCTTGTTTGCATTCATCGGCAGCATTCTGGCCATAAACACTGTTCTACTCGGCCGACCACGACCATACGATGGCCATCATCGATCCAAGAGGCTAGACCTCAGGGTACGGTGGCTGCTGGTTGGTGACTGTGTGTACCTCGTGGTACGGTGTTGTACATAGCGCTGCCTACCTACACAGGATTGTGTTTTCGTGGTAACCTTTCTCCTCCTGGTTTTCTGCAGCACGGCATCGTGCATGAGGAATGGCGCCCGCCCTGCCAGCGACAACCTCGCCCCAGACTCCCATCACCTGGGTGCCTCCGTGAACGTGTGGCTTGGCCAAAGTACGAGTGTTGTTTGTAGTGGGTTGTTGGGTGACACACACCATGATGCAACCCTGCTATTGTTCATCACCCCACAGTGGAGGCCATCCGTCAGGCCACTCGGCAAACCACCATTCGCACAGCAGACCACGACAACAGCAGAAAGCGCAAGGTGAGGGTGGTTTGTTCTGTATTGGTCATTGTACACGGGTATTTGTGACACACGGGTGTCCACGGGTACATTACCAGTGTATGCATCACCATGCACATCGTCCCCCCTTGTTTTCTACACAGACGCGTCTGCTGGTTGTCAACACCAGCGAGGGGCTTTATCACGCTGTTGTGCAAAAAGGAAACAGAGTTTACTGCTCTGGTGCATGCACAGAAGTTCAACATGCCCATTTTTTACAAGATTTGTATGTGGTGTGAGGCGTGGTGTTTTGTGGGTGTTTCCATGCGATGTACACTTGCCCAACATTGTATTCCCCACCTCCCATTGCACAGTACCAAGTACGCTGCAGGTCTGAGACATCATGGGTTGCCCCTTGGTCAGCGTGCATTTCCCAACCTACGTGATGTCGATGACGATCTGCTCGTAGACATCATCGGGGGGTACGTGGTGCAGGGCAGCACCCACCCGCTCTCCGATCACCCGCTGCAGGGACAGGCATACCAGCATGTCAAAACCCTCCATCCCCTGCTGTATGTGGTGATGTTTGGGTGTGGGGGCATACATACCTTGTACACACCTGCACATACCCGACACATCATCCACCTGCCTCTACCCACCCATACACCACACCTTTACACAGCATCTGTGAGCTTATCGAGGAAAGGGCAAATGATGTTGAGGAACTTCCTGGGATGACTGAGGTATGTACATTGAGGTGTAGTTCATTGTTTTCTGTGTATGGGAGGGTGTGTGGGAGGGTGTGTGGGAGGGTGTGTGGGAGGGTGTGGGAGGGTGTGTGTGAGGGTGTGGGTGTGTGTGGGAGGGTGTATCTTCTCTGTGGGTGCACAAATGTACTGGATCACCTACTCTCTCAACACCCACACACATCACCTACTCTCTCAACACCCACACACACAGGCTCAGCTGGTTCACATTTTCAAGCCAAAGTTGAAGCGATACGGGGTACACAGGAAGTGGCTCCTCTATCAGTTGCTGGCCTGGGTGGAGCGTGGGGCCCCCCTAAATACGGAGCATGCATATGAGGAGTGTGAGCAACAACAACATGATGTGCAACAATGCACACCACCCCCACCACCAAAAACAACAATGGCACCCCGCCCCTCCCCAACAACAACAACAATGGCATCCCGCCCCTCCCCAACAACAACAACGGCACCCCGTCCCCCAACAACAATAACAACGGCACCCCGCCCCCCAACAACAACAACAATGGCACCCCGCCCCTCCCCAACAACAACAATGGCACCACCCCCACCACCCCTACCGACAGCAACACCACCACCACTGTCCACACAAACCCCACCACCTACCCCCACACAACCCCCACCACCACAACAACAAGGACCAGCAGCACCACATCCACCAGCGTACGTATTGGGCACCTTAGTTTCTCTTGCTCCTGTCATCTCCCCTCCCTGTCTCTGTGTGCTCATGCTACCCATCACCACACACAGGGGCATTAACCAGATGCTGTTCAACCAGTGGCGCCAGCTGGGGCAGTTGATGCAACAAGAAGATCGTGTGGGGCTCGACTTTTCATTGGATGTTATCAACCTGGTGGTATGATGTGTGGGGAGGGGTTGGTATGCATGTGCTGTGGTGTGGGGTGGTGTACTTCTGTTGTTGTGGGGTGGTGCACTTCTGTTGTGCGTGGGGGAGGTGCATTGTTGTGTAGGATAAGCATTTGCTGTGTGCAAGGGTATATTTTCTTTTATGTTTATTGTTGTGTTGCAAAGGGGGTATCATTTAGAATAACTATGCAATTGTGTGGGTTGTGGTTGTATTGTTGGGGTGGTGGGGGACAGTATTACATATTGTTTGTATAGATAGTGTACAACTTGTTGTATAGCTCCTGATTGTATTGTTGTTGCTTGTGGAGGGCAGGTTTTGCATCATTTTGTTGCTCCCAGTACCCTACCTCATGATACCCTCATCATGCACAACTCATCCAACACACAATACACCATCATCACACACACACCATGCTCACACAGACTGCCACATCACGTGCCCTGCTGCAGCATCTGTTGCCCGGCTCAGCTTCCCGCCTAGAGAGGGTGTGTCAACGATGGCACCAGCTCTTTGAGGCTGCGGGGGTGGATGCCGACCCCGAGGCGGTTGCATTGTGTACCATCAACACCGAGGGTGCGTGGTGGTGGGAGGAGTATATCGATGGCATATTGGTGACACATTTGTTTTGCACACACACATCACACTCACACATCATATACACATAATCACATCAGACACACACATCATATTCATATGCCCCCAAACACATAGGCACTTTGCAGCGTGTGCCCCTCGGGGATGTATCTGTTGGAACGTACGGGGTGCATTGTGACAAGCCTGGGGCGCAAGTCGATATCGACGTACGTGTGTGTTGTTGCTGTGATGTGAGATGGTGTGTGTGCTTGTGTGTATGTGACGTATGTTACATATGTCACGCTGACAGACAAGGAACACATGCACACAACCTCCCCCCACACGCAACCTCCCCACACACCACAGTCACTCCCGCCCAACACCCTTGTCTTGCTCAACGCGTTCACCTGCTGTCCCTCTCGCAGGGACAAGTGGGGCCATGCCCTCCGCGCCCTCTCTCATAGACTGTCTTGTGCATGGATGCGTCCGGTAGCTAGTGTCAACTGCTACCGGCGCAACCCAGCCAACAGTCGCCAGCCCCCCGCCGACGTGTGTGAAGGCTGGCCTTGTGATCACATGTCGGTGGAGGGCATGGCCGAGCTTGAAGCATACGCCAGTTGCATTGAAAACGCACTACAGACAGTTGAGAAGTTTGAGTGCATTGTGCTGGCAGTGGGTACTGCAGGTCACAAGGCCTGTCAGTTACCGGAGCGCATGCTCCCCCATGCCCCCTGCTTCTACCCCAATGATACCCTGACGGTTGAGGGGTGTTGGAGGAAAAACGCAGTATCGATCTTTCGTGCTGCGGGGTATGATGGCACCTTACAGCTGCTCGATGAGGGAATGCCGGGGTGGGAGAGCGTGGTGGCATCGCACTACGTGTGTGGTGGGATGTTGCAAGGGGTACGCGGGTGTGCATGGTTGGATGTGTTATCATTACACGTGGAATTATGCATGACCATTGTCTTCTACTGGTGTTCATTCAACCCCCCTCGTCCACAGGTGTCTGTGGGTAGGGTGCATCGCCCTCGCCAGGCCACGCAGCGTGCCAGCAGCTCCTCTACAGTCAAGGGGCGCCACCAATGCACCGTGTGTCGCACCACCAGGGATGCAGAGGAATTTGCCTCCATCCACAGGCTCCCTGGTGGTGTGAAGGTCTGTGTGTGTTACGACTGTATTGGCAACCACTTGCCAGTGCTCCATGCAGAGGGCACTGCGTCCGTTACGGAGCAGGTGGTCGTGTGTGTGTTTTTGGGGGGTGATTGTAGTACATGCACCATGTTTTGTGTGTGTGTTTTCTTGGGGGGGTGATTATAGTACATGCACCATGTTTTGTGTGTGTGTTTTCTTGGGGGGGTGATTATAGTACATGCATCATGTTTTGTGTGTGTGTTTTCTTGGGGGGGGGGTGATTATAGTACATGCACCATGCTTTGTGTCACACCATGTGTCACACCACGTACACACCATGCGTCACACCGCGTACACACTATGCATCCCACCACGCCATACATCCCACCACGTATACACCATGGGTCACACCACACCATGCACACACAAAAACCATACAGGTCTGCAGTGGTTGCAACATGGAAAAGCCGGCCAACGACTACCTGCACCACCGCCGCAGTGGCACAGGGTTGCTGTCATTATGCAGCAGCTGCTGTGCTCTGCGTTCACAGCAAGCGCCAGACGGGCCATGTGGTGCTGAGGAGCTCGCGCTCCTGAGGCAGGGGTACAAGGTGCGTGTATTGTGTGTGTGTGGGGGGGGGGGTGATGAGTGTGTGTTGGTTTGAGGGTATTTCCTCCCATTGGGTTTGTGTCACAACCCTCACTGAATTACTAATAGTTTTCCTCTTCGAGCTCAACAACTTTATGTTTGACAGAGGCCGCTTGTTCTTGCTCCCATACATCAACCCATGAGAGTTGTTGTTTATTTCACATTCACACACATGCATGCATGTATGCATACACCCTCACACCCTCACACACACACACCCTCGCACACACACACCCTCACACACACCGTCACACCCTCGCACACACCATCACACACACACACACACACACACACCCTCACACAACAGATCTGCAAATCATGCCGCCACAAAAAGCCCCTCAAGAGCTACAGCAGGAATCGTCGCCTGCGGACTGGGGACGGCACTTGCAAAGCGTGCAGATACAAGCGTACAATCGAGCTGAAGGAGCTGGCACGGCAGGGTGACCATGTACCCGTGCAGGTGTGTTGGTGTGCTGTTCCTTCACTTTTGATTCACACCCCTCTTTTGCAAGCATTCTCTCTCTCTCTCTCTCTCTCACACACACACACACACACACACACAGCGTGCCACCCGAGGCCATTCGAGGGCCATCAAGCTGCCCACCAGTGACAGGCCTGCAGGATACCCCTACGTAACCTGTGATCGTAAAAAACATGGTTACAGGTGGCGGCGGGGCTCGGGCGACCGGAACGAGCATGCAGGTGACTTTCAGTCGAGTTTGGAGGCAGGGCTGTATGCCGAGTCCCAGCATCGAGCTCACCAAGAAGGCTACAGGCACCAGCTGGGCTGGGAGGGGCTGGGGGTACCAGCGGGGGCATTCTTGGAGGATGGAAGTGTGGATTACGTTGCAGCATTCGAGGGGATGGCGCAGTGTGTCGAGGGTCGCCTGCATCTGAATGTGCACTTCCAACAAAAGGTGGGGTTTGATGATATAACTGCAACATGCTGCTGCACTCATGACAATGTGCAATGCCAGTCACCAACGTCACACACACAACCATGCAGGAAGCAAGGCGTTCGTGGCTGTACCACAAGCATGTGGTAAATCAAGAGCGTACTGATGCCAATTACCAGGGAGTGTGCAGGACAGGTGACAAGTACTATGGCTACACACGCCTCGAGGGGGGGAACCGTGCATACACCCCCTCCTTGCCCACCCAGTTGGAGGCGTTGCTCGTGTTGCAGGCCAAGTATGGAAGTGTACTCAAGATCGAGCAGCGTGAGTATACCATCGTCCTGCCTGACAGTGCGCTGGAAGAGGGTGGGACAAGCGTCAACATGGATCGTGCCCTCGCATTCCTGCAGCAGCACCCGCATGGTATGAAGCACGTAGAGTGCCACCGCAACCAGCTGCGTTTGTGAGAGTAACGGCGAAACCGAGGCCGCAAGTAAGAGAGCAGCGTGTGCATCCGCGAGGGATGCACGTTTTGGAAAGTGCACCATCTGTTCCCCTTTTTTTTCGTTGAAATTTCTCCCCTCTTTTTTCTTTCATTTTTTTTTGTGGTAATGTCTCCCTCTCTTTCTTTCCTCCCTCTCTTCCCTCTCCCTCTCTCCCCCTCCCTCTCCTCTCCCCTCCCTTTCTCCCTCTCTCCCCCTCCCTCTC
>VFQP010001394.1_pt1 | contig 32726 bp, 38 predicted proteins | sample 3512351 | NCBI WGS metagenome assembly VFQP01 (sample SAMN10412372, study PRJNA504923) | tailings metagenome | isolation source: Relicate 1 Philex TSF1 revegetated site | place: Philippines: Tuba, Benguet | collected 2017-08-29
GGCTGCCTCGGTTGTTCGGCTCCGCCCTGCCTTCGTTCACCGCGCCGCCTAACCCCTCGCTCAAGCCGCCGACCCACTACAGCAGGCCGTCTTGCCCGCGCGTCGCCTTTGTGTATCCTGCGCCGCACGGGCAAGCCGCCCCGCCTCCGCGGCCGGCTTAGCTCGAACGTTAGGCGTCGCAAGTCACTACCCAGCCACTCCCGCGCCTCTCTTGCACTAGATGGAAACTCCCAGGAATGACACTTGCCGAACTCTGCATCCTAGTTGCCTGTCTTTTGCCGATCGCTTGCGCCTGGATCGCAAAACAGAAGGGCTTTGGCAAGCCCCGCCACGAAGGCGGCTTCGACAACCACAACCCACGGCAGTGGCTTGCGGGCCTCCAGGGCTGGCAAGCTCGTGCACACGCCGCACAGCAGAACAGTTTCGAAGCCCTACCTCTCTTTATTGCCGGCGTTCTGGTTGCAGAGCGCTTGCAGGCTTCCCAACCTACCGTCGACGGGCTCGCCGTAGCATTCTTGGCTTCAAGAGTCGCATACGTCGCAGCTTACATCGCTGACTACGCGAATCTAAGGTCGGTAGTCTGGGTGTTGGGCCTTGGTTGCTGCATTGCGCTGTTCTTCATCAAGTAGCCCATTCGCTCACCGCGGCGCCGCCTAACCCCTCGCTCAAGTCGCCGACCCACTACGGCAGTCGCGCTTGGCCTCCCAGCGCCGTGGCCTATCCTGCGCCGCTCGGCCAAGCACGCCCGCCTCCGCGGCCGGCTTAGCTCGAACGTTAGGCCCCGAAGCCCCCTACCGCGCACCGTCGCCCATGGCTCAATGACAAAATTCCCAAAGCCACTTCGCCCCGGCGACTTGATTGCCGTCACCGCCCCGTCGTCCGGGGTCACCGGTGCTGCGATCGACAGGCTTGACTTAGTTCTGCGTCACCTGCGCAGCCTTGGCTATCGAGTCATCGAAGGCCAGTGCCTCAGGAATGAACATAAGGACGCTAGCGCCCCTCACGCTGCTCGGGCGCAAGAACTCTCGCGCTTCCTGATTGACCCAGAAGTCTCCGCGATCTTCCCGCCCTGGGGCGGTGAACTCGCCAGCGAACTGCTGGATGACGTCGACTTCGCGAGCCTGAAGTCCGTGACGCCAAAGTGGCTCCTAGGGTTCTCGGATGTCAGCACGATTCAGCTTCCACTGACGCTCATCGCGGGGTGGGCGACCGCGCACGGCTCCAACATGATGGATCTCGCGCCTACGCAGACGGACCCTTTGACAACAGCGGTGCTTACCGTGCTTGGTAGCGACTTCAAAGAGCCCGTTGTGCAGAAGTCCAGCGCGATGTTCCAGAAGACATGGATTGACTACGCTGTACAGGTCGATGTGCCCTTGAATCTGACCGAGAACTCAGAGTGGAAGCGATTGGACGACTCCGGGTCCGAATTGACCGTTTGTGGGCATCTTGTCGGCGGCTGCATCGACACCATCGCATGGTTGGCTGGCACCAAGTACGGTGACGTGCCTTCGTTCATCAAGCGTGCCGGCGAATCCGGAGCGATCCTCTATCTTGAGAACGTAGAACTGTCTCCCCCTGCGCTCGTACGCGCACTGCTCTCATTGCGCCGCCAAGGCTGGTTCGACGGCCTCGCGGGCCTGTTACTTGGGCGAAACGCGGCGCCTGAACCCAAAGCCTCAACCAGCCTCAGCTACGTAGAAGCGCTGCGAGCGACACTCGGAGGCCTGCGCTGCCCCGTCCTCTACGACCTAGACATCGGACATCAGCCTCCGCAGTTCACTCTGATCAACGGCGCCTATGCCGAAGTTCGCTATCAGGACGGGCAAGGCCAGATCGCTCAGCGCCGAGGCGTCGGGGCCTAACCCCTCGCTCAAGCGCCGACCCACTACGGCAGCCGCGCTTGGCCGCTCCAGGCGCCAGTGGCATCGTGCCTTCCGCGGCCAAGCGCGTCCGTCTCCGCGGCCGGCTTAGCTCGAACGTTAGGCAGCACCAAGTAGCGTCGCCGTCACTTCGGCACTCAGAAACGCCAGCCTCGGTCCTCGATGAAGTCCGCAAGCTTGCAGCAGCGGATACCTTCCGCTCTACACACATCCGGAATGCGGGGGCTATCCCTTCGACCGAAGTCCTCCTCGCTCACAACCGAGATCGTGCCCTGTCGAACACGTGCCAACGCAATGACGAAGGGGTCACCGCCTGACTTTCCCTTGACGGTATCGACCAAGCGCGGATAAGCGCCCATGACATGCTGCAGATGCTCCTGCTGCGGATCATCAATTTCTACGCACAGGTCGCCTGCTAGACGCTTGCACCATGCATACACCGCGTCGTCCTTCTTGGACAACTCGTTCAAGACCTCAACAGAAGCGACCACCACGCCCGCCGCGATGGACTCCTCGAGGAGATTCCAGAACGTAGGAAAGTTCGCCGGCCTGTATGCGCGATTCCAAGCATGGATCAGCGAACTGGAGTCAAAACTGAATAGGGTGTCCTGACCAAACGGCATCGCGCGTCACCCAACAAGCCGTTGTTGAAGAGTTTCTACATGCCTCACGCGGATGCCGAGGTAGCCAGCAACATCACTCAAAGTGATCCTGCGCTGATAGTAGTTGCCAAGCACCAGATCAATGAACGGCCGCCCGAGATCACTTAATGACTCTTGCGCCATGTTCCGCTTCATGTCTTTAGCCGGCGGTCGCGCCATCCGATCTCGTTCGAACTCCGCGGCGTACTGCGCGACCTTCTCGAAGTAGAAATCCCACGTGGCACGACGCTGACCAATAAGGCGAATCAGAAGAGCGGGGCGACTGACACCAAATCGCCTGGCAACGCGGCCGATGACTTCGTCGTTCAAATCTCGCCCTTGACCCAATGCGACCTCAAGCTCAGCCAGCACTTGAGCCCGCGGCATGAGTGCAGCCGACGCTACTGCGTTGCACCGCATTTCGATGTCCGGAACTACGGTCTGCCCAGCATCCAGCTTGAGGTCAGACACTCCACTTTCTCGCAGAGCGACATGCACGAACTCGTGGAGCATCGAGAAGAGCCGCCTTTGCGGAACATCCTTTCGATTTAAGACTATCACGGGCATGGTGTCGTATGCCAAAGCGAAGCCAGACGCCTCACTCTGCGGCACACGAGAACTCTGAAACACAAGCACGCCCGAACGTTCTAACGCTATCCGCCATGTATTAAAGCCACGCCGACCAGTGGCGTCGCCACCGAATGCAAGGAGTTGCTCATCCTCAAGCCCTAGGAACCGACGAATAGCCTCGCCCGCCTGCTCAGAACTTTCATCGCCAAGCCGGAATCCAAACAGAGGAACTGGCTCGTCCAGCTCCTCCTGCAGCTCAAGTGCAAGCTCCCGGCGCTGCTGCGCGACCCTGATCTCCTGTGTCAGTTGCGGCGAGTAGGCTCTGTCTTCGCCCGGCACGGCGCGACGAAGATCGGTCAGGACTTGGAACTTCAGCGGCACCTCCTGCAAGTAGAACGCCGCCAACGGCCGCTTGTAGAGCACGGCCATGTTTCTTAGCTGAGGAACGCTCGGTCGTTCATCCCCGCCATGCTCCCAGGCCGCGAGAAGAGCCGCGTCGATCTTCAGGGCAGCAGCGGCTGCCTCCTGGGTGAGCCCGGCAGAGGTGCGGGCCCACTCAAGGATCTCGGGTTTGACTGAGGCAAAGATGCGCTTGACCATGACTGACCGGAGTGTACGCATTCACAGTGGCCGAGTGCTGCCTAACCCCTCGCTCAAGGCGCCGACCCACTACGGCAGCCACGCTTGGCCGCTTCAGGTGCCAGTGGCATCATGCCTTCCGCGGCCAAGCGCGTCCGCCTTCGCGGTCGGCTTAGCTCGAACGTTAGGCGTCGCATGAACCATCATCGGACCCAGTAGCAATGGCTGAACTCAAGACCAAAGCCACAGCGGCAAGCATCGACGACTACATCGCCGCTCGCGCCAATGAGGAGCAGAAGGCCGATTGCAAGAGCCTCATGGCGCTCTTGAAGCGGGCGACGAAGGAGTCGCCGAAGATGTGGGGCCCTAGCATCGTCGGGTACGGTCTCTACAAGTACACCTACGAGAGTGGCCGGACCGGTGAAATGTGCAGGATCGGCTTTGCTATTAGAGGCCGAGAGCTTGTCCTCTACATCGACGCCGCAGGCGACGAGCAGCAGTCATTGCTCGGTCAACTCGGCAAGCACAGGATGGGCAAGTCTTGTCTGTACATCAAGCGACTCGCGGACGTCGACCTGAAGGTTCTTGAGCTGCTTGTCGACAGATCGCTCGCGCAGCTCAAGACAAAGCACGGCTAGGCGACGCCTAACCCCTCGCTCAAGTGCCGACCCACTACGGCGTTCGCGCTTGGCCTCCCGTCCGCCTTGGTCCATCATCGGCCGCTCGGCCAAGCACGCCCGCCTCCGCGGGCCGGCTTAGCTCGAACGTTGGGCATCCGAGTTCAAGCCGCTGCCCTGCCCGCAGAGCCAGCGCCTTCGGCGTGAATCGCACATCCTCGAAGCGGCTTCGCCGCCTTGCACTTCGGAAACATCGAGGCCGAGCGGGTCAAGTCCCAGAGCGGCTGCCACGGTTCAGTGGCGCGACAGCGATCAAAGTCCAAAGTCCGGAGCTCAGAGCCACCGCTCCGGCGCTCCGGCGCTCCGGCGCTCCGGCGCTCCGGCGCTCCGGCGCTCCGGAAGTTCAGTCTCTTGGGTCGTCGGTTCCGGTGTCGAAACTCCGCAACAAGCTCAAGCTGGCAACTTCTGCGCTCTTCGTGGGCGCTTCCGCTCCGGCAGGGCTCAGGTCGCGCTTGCCTTCGCGCCACGTTGATCTGGAAAGTCCCTTCAAGACGGCCCAGTCCGCTGCAGTTCCGGCCAGTCTCTCGGCTACGCCGCGCACGGCTGCCTAACCCCTCGCTCAAGGCACCGACCCACTACGGCAGTCTGTCTTGGCCGCGCGGCACCTCGTGTCATCATGCGCCGCACGGCCAAGCCAGCCCGCCTCCGCGGCCGGCTTAGCTCGAACGTTAGGCAGCACCAAGACACCGCACTCCACTGCCGTGGCCGATTCCAATACCGAAAACACACGCCGCAAAGTCATCGCCGTGCTCACTGCTGGAGTCGGGCTGAGTACGCTTGGGTGCAGCACGAAACCACGGGAGTCACCGCGCATGGAAGAAAGAGTCATCGCCGAGACGGTCGTGCAGTTCCTCAATCACTTCGAGGAAGTAGCGATGAAGGAAGACTTCTCACTGCTGGAACCCATGATTGATGAACGCGCATATTTCCGCTTTAACGACGGAGACTTCGTCGGTCTCAAGTCGATTCGCGCAGTCTTCGAAAAAACGTGGAAAGGTGACCCCACGGTTAAGAAGGCTCGGTTCTATCTGTCCGACATCGTTGTTCTGACGACTGACAAGGCCTCGGCGTCCGCAACTTACACGTACAACTGGGAAGGCTCGCAAGGCGGCCGAGAGTTCAAGATTCAAGGCCGCGGAACGCGAGTGCTCGCGCATGATGGCCGGGCGTTCCGCATAGTTCATGAGCACCTGAGTCGTTTTCCTCCGCGCAGTGCTGCCTAACCCCTCGCTCAACCACCGGACCCGCTACGGCAGCCACCGTCTGGCGGCTCCAGGCCCAGTTGCTATCGTCCTTCCGCCGCCAGCCGGCGTCCGCCTCCGCTGTCCTGTTAGCTCGAACGTTAGGCCTCGCAGCCAACAGCCGCGCCAGCTCGTACTATCAGAACCGGTGGCGTCGTCTCCGGCGGCGCACCGAACCCCAAGGAGATGTCAATGAAGTCGCTAGTAGTCTCGGCGGTCTCTGGTCTTCTGTGTCTTGCACCAGTGGTGTCAAACGCGGCGGGTACGTTTCAGTTCAATGGTGAGGTTCAGAAGGACAGTCTTCGGTCCTCCGCATACGGCCTATCTATCAAGCTGGGCCAAGTTGCGATGTTCGACATGCCCGGCGAATTGAAGCTGCAGATTGCAACGCCGAAGCAGGATGATGAGCGCGCCGTCGCGGTCGTTCGCCTGCTTCGACCGACAGCAGGCCCCAACCGCTACGAGATACTGCACGAGGCGCGGACTGTTGGCGCCAGTGGCAAGGAGCGATCTATCTCCTACCTCGTGTGTGGTGAGCAGGTGACCTTCTTAACCCCCGCGCCTCAGGTCACCCCTACCTGCCCGAGCTGATCGAGCGAGGCCTAACCCCTCGCTCAAGTCGCCGACCCACTACGGCAGCCGCACTTGGCCGCGCGGCGCCTTAGCTTATCCTGCGCCGCACAGCCAAGCGCGTCCGCCTTCGCGGTCGGCTTAGCTCGAACGTTATGCTTCAAAGGACACATTATCTAGTCCCCAGCATCTGGGATGCACGTCACGCTCACATTCCAGTCACTTCAAGAGGAAATCCATGAAGGGTGTTCGCGAGTTGCTGCTTGTTATTTTGTTCCTGCTTCACGCGCCCGTCTCAGCCAACGACGGTTTGTCGCGGTGCATTCCCGGGAACAGTTCGTACACAAACATTGGGCCAAGCATTGTGCTTTGCGGTTGCGAGTACAACAGCTACGCGACTAGCTCCGATGGTTCAAGCGTTTGTGCTGGTGGACGCTACAACTCATATTCCACGAGTTCGGATGGCAAGCAAGTCGCTTGCGGTGGTTTGTACAATTCTTATGCCACTAGCAGCGATGGCAAACAAGTTTGTGCCGGTGGGCTTTACAACTCGTACGCCACTAGTTCAGACGGGAAGCGAGTGGTTTGTGGCCGGGAGTACAACTCGTACAGCACAAGCAGCGACGGCAAGCAAGTCTGTGCTGGCGGACGATACAACTCCTACGCCACGAGCTCAGACGGAAAGCAAGTTGTCTGCGGCGGGGAGTACAACTCATACAGCACCAGCAGCGATGGGAAACAAGTCTGCGCAGGTCGTCGATACAACTCGTACGCCACAAGTTCTGATGGAAAACAAGTAGCGTGCGGCGGGGAGTACAACTCGTATAGCACAAGCAGCGATGGAAAACAGGTTTGCGCCGGAGGCCGATACAACTCGTACGCGACCAGTTCTGACGGTAAGAGGGTTGCCTGCGGTGGTCTTTACAGCGGCTACGCCAAGAGTTCAGATGGCACCTCTATCTGCTATGGAGGCTGGTACCGATATCTGCGTTGAAGCCTAACCCCTCGCTCAAGGCGCCGACCCGCTACGGCGGCCACCGTCTGGCCGCTCCAGGCCAGTTTGTTATCGTCCCTCCGCGGCCAGCCGGCGTCCTCCTTCGCCGGTCGGCTTAGCTCGAACGTTGGGCCGCAAGGTTGGCGCCTCGGTGTGCTCACTCGGCATGGTCAGCGGCGCTTTCGCGCCGTGAGCTGAACAGCCTCGAAGTCGCCTGCGGTCTCTGCGGCTCTACGCACAGGCACCCTCCAGCCATCTGGCCCTTGAGTCGCTGGCTCCGGAGCCGTCTTGGGCCGGTCTTTCCGACTTGTTGGCTTGTTGGTTGAGCGTCGCGCCCGGGTCGCCCATGCCAATGGCCAGCGCCGTGCAGCGCTCCTAGAACACAGAACGCGCACGCTTGCCGTTGTAGCCCAGCAGTCGCAGCAGTTCATGTGCTCGTTGCAAACTTGGCCTTGCAAACGCTCGGCAATGCTCGCCTGTGTGGTCTAGCCAGGTCTCGTCTCGTCGCTGCGAGCTTGGGCTGCTCTCAGTGTCGGTGCATCGCAAGCTACTCTGCCATCCACCCATTCCGCCGCCCCTCTGGTTGCAGCCCAACCCCTCGCTCAAGTCGCCGACCCACTACGGCAGCCGCGCTTGGCCTCCCGGCGCCTTGGCTTATCCTGCGCCGCTCGGCCAAGCGCGTCCGCCTTCGCGGCCGGCTTAGCTCGAACGTTAGGCCTCACACAAGACACTCCGTATGTCTTCCCGCATCACTGAAGACCAAGCCTACGCGGCCATGTTCAGCTACCTGAACTCGGACTATGAGCGAAGTCCATCCGATGGTGTGGGCGCATTGCTTGGCTCAATGTCGATCCAGGCCGATGGCAAGTCCGCTGACCCCGCTGCATATGAAGACTGGCTTTCCGCGGTGAGAGCGATTCGCGATGCCCCAGTCACGTTCGTGCTGCGGAGTCCAGCCCACTCGCTGGAGGGAACGGGCCTTCATGATGCGACCCTAGACAGCTTGAACTTGGATTGGGAGACAGGAGAAGTCGTTATGCACGTCCGCCTTGTTGGCGGAATCGCAGCCGAACTTCTGTTTCACTCGATCAAATCCGTCCTTGTCCCGCGTCACCAACCCTGGGGTCGCTCCGCCTCGATCAATGCAGCCAAGACGGTCGCCGAGGGAATGTATGAGTTGGAAATGCAATCGGGCGACCTACTACGTCTTGAGGCGCAAGGTTGGTCGCTGAAAATCGGTGCTGCGCCCGGTGAGGCCTAACCCCTCGCTCAAGGCGCCGACCCGCTACGGCAGCCACCGCCTGGCCGCTCCAGGCTCCTTTGTTATCGTCCTTCCGCGGCCAGTCGGCGTCTTCCTTCGCCGGTCGGCTTAGCTCGAACGTTAGGCCGCACAGAACACACAATCGCGGCGTTTCAACCGCTTACCAGGGAGACCATATGAGCCAGCGTCGTTCCGTTCTTGCCGTTCTTGTCTGCGCAGCAACGCTTGCGGGCTGCGCCGCCACTGTCAATCAAGCTCAAACGGGCGCCTCACCGCTTGCCGTAGTACCCGCCTCTACCTCGCGAGTTCTGCTTCAGATGACGCCGCCGGCGAACCCGGGTACTGCGGAGGACTGGCGCGCATTCCGCGGCGATTGGCAAACCTCCATGAGCGCTGCGGCTACACCGCGCTCGACCACCTTCCAGCTTCTGAACGATGGCGAAACCCCGCCCTCAGAAGCAGGCACGCTGTTGCGGATGAAGGTCAACAGCTATCGGTACGTCTCGCAGGGCAAGCGGTATGGTCTTGGCGTTTTCTCCGGCAATGCCCACATGGACATCGACGTCGAGTTTGTCGATCTGCCCTCTGGCACGGTTGTAGGCACACGCAAGTACTCCACATCTTCCAGCGCTTGGCAGGGTGTCTTCTCTGCCATGACGCCCAAGCAGGTTGAGGCCGTCTCGCAGGAGATCTTCAAGGAACTGAGCAAACGTTAGTGCTACGCGAGTGCGGCCTAACCCCTCGCTCAAGGCGCCGACCCGCTACGGCGGCCACCGCCTGGCCGCTACAGGCCAGTTTGCTATCGTCCTTCCGCGGCCAGTCGGCGTCCTCCTTCGCCGGTCGGCTTAGCTCGAACGTTAGGCCGCACACAAAATGCCCGACTTCTTCCGCCTCATCTCTGAATACTTCTGGCTGATCGCGCTTGGGTTCGCCGCGTTCAACTACGGGAAGGCGGAGCGAGAAACCGCAAAGACGGCCAAGTCAGAGAAGGCGGTCGAAGCGAGCACCTATGTTCGCAACTTCTCTATAGTTGCCGCGCTTCCGTGGCTCGTCATGGGCGCCGGTCAAATGACTGGATCAACTCCCACGGTCTGGTACTACTTTCGGCCACAAGATGGAAATGTCTTTGTCATCGGCTGGCTTGCGGTTGTGTTCGCAATCTCTTGCCTCTTCGCTTGGTGGGTCTTCGTTGCAGGAGGCGCCAAGAAGGTCGTCGAGTTCAACTTGTTGGCAGCGATTGGGCAGCATGGCACCAAGCCTCCCTCCGAGAACATGGTCAAGTTCTTCGCGGCTCTTGGCGTTCTCATCTTCCCTATCTGGGTGCTCTTAGCCGTGTCCATGGACGCTCCGCTCCCCGGGTAACGCGCCGAGTGCGGCCTAACCCCTCGCTCAAGGCGCCGACCCGCTACGGCAGCTACCGTCTGGCCGCTCCAGGCCAGTTTGTTATCGTCCCTCCGCGGCCAGCCGGCACCTGCCTCCGCCGGTCGGCTTAGCTCGAACGTTAGGCCGCACAGGAAATAGCGCCGCGACTCGCGAAGCAGATGACTACGAATACAACGCCGGCGCTCATCGTCGAACTGGAACTTTGGTCACCGCCCGGTTCAGAGAGCCTTGCGAAGGAAGGCAAGGATGTCGCCGCTCGCTGCCAACAGGAATCCGGGTTGCCGACAGATGTGGTCCTTGGTCTGAACTTCGTACCAGACGAGCAGGATGTTGAGACACTGCGGGCCAGGCTAGAAGCTGGCGAAGTTCATGCCAACGATTTCTTGAGCTTTTGCGCGCAGCGCGGTCTTCCAACCAGTCCGGAACATGCGCGATCTGCAGCGGAATACTTGGTCTACATCCAAGGCCAGCCCCTGGCTTGGCTGCATGTGCCAGCGGAGCGCAGCGGCTTTCTGATGGCTCAAACTCTGGTGAAGTGGGCGCGTCAAAACGGCCTAGAACTGCGTGACGGCGGGTACACAAACGAGTTGCTGTCCGAGGCCCAGGTATACGCAAACTGGCAAGGTGCGGCCTAACCCCTCGCTCAACCACCGGACCCGCTACGGCAGCCACCGCCTGGCGGCTCCAGGCCGCTGTGAATATCATCCTTCCGCCGCCAGTCGGCGTCTGCTTCCGCAGTCCGGTTAGCTCGAACGTTAGGCCTCACATGACTAGCGGCGGTGACGTCCATAGCGCACTAATCGCGAAGGCGGCAAAGACCCACCTCGGCGCCATCGGATTTGGGCGCAAGGGCCAGTCCCGTCTGTGGTTCAAGGACAACCGATGGTGGCTAGGTGTAGTCGAATTCCTGCCGAGTTCTTGGAGCAAAGGAAGCTATCTGAACGTTGCCGCTATGTGGCTTTGGAACGCCAAGGACTATTGGACGTTTGATGACGGCGGTCGAGTGGAGACTTTCAGGGAGTTCAAGAACTCCGACCAGTTTGCACTTGCGGCGGAAGAACTTGCATCGCGCGCAAAGGACGAGATGCTGGCGCTGTGTCAGCGCTTTCAGTCGATCTCTTCGGTCGCATCGCATCTTGCAGGCAAGTCGGATGAGAACCCATGGCACAGCTATCACGCTGCGATGGCAGCGCTTGCCGCCGGTGAGCAGAGTTATGCCCAAGCGCGGTTCGACGCCCTTCTCGCAGCCAGAGAGCACGCGCCGTGGGTGTCAGACCTCAGGACGAAAGTACTTGGTCTCATCAAGCGCTTGGACGAAACGACCACGCCCTTGGATGTCATCACCCAAGAGGTCGGCCAGGCTCGCACCCTGCTGAAACTCAGCCCGGTCGACGCAACGTCGGTCTGGGGCGCGGCCGTGTGAGGCCTAACCCCTCGCTCAAGGCGCCGACCCGCTACGGCAGCTGCCGTCTGGCCGCTCCAGGCTCCTTTGTTATCGTCCTTCCGCGGCCAGCCGGCATCTGCCTCCGCCGGTCGGCTTAGCTCGAACGTTAGGCCTCGCAACCCATCACCGCGATATCTTCAGCGCCTATGAATGCCCGCTTTGCTCTTCGATCCTTGGCCTGCTGCTCCGCGCTGGCTCTCGGCGTCGCGGAAGCGCAAAACCCGCAGCCCAACGCTCCACCACTCAACGGATCAGGCAGGGCTCTGCTCCCAGACTCCGGCGAGTACGAGGGCACCTTCGCTGCTGGCTTGATGCACGGCCGCGGAAAGATCCGTTGGCGCAACGGTGATCTCTACGAAGGAGAGTTTGTAAACGGGCTCTTCCACGGAATCGGCACCTTCACCCGAACCAAGTCCGGCTACACGTACTCCGGCAACTGGCACGAAGGCTACGAGCAAGGAAGAGGCAAGTTGCTGTGGCGAAACGGGGCAAGCTATGTTGGTGACTTCGTCGCAGGTGAGAGAAACGGCCAAGGCGTGTTTACGCGCCCTGGAGAGTTCACTTACACCGGGGCCTTCGTTGACGGCAGATACCAAGGACGCGGCAGAACCGACTTCTCAGACGGCCGGCGATACGAAGGCGACTACAACCTCGGCATGTTCGAAGGGGAAGGAAAGTTTGTTTGGCCCGGAAAGCATGTGCACATAGGGAGATACAAGAAGGGGACGAGGGACGGCCCTGGGCGCATCGATTGGGACAACGGCGAGTGGTTCGAAGGAGACTTCAAGGATGACGTTCCCGACGGCCCAGGACGCTGCCGCGTGGCAGAAAAGATTGGCGATTGCCTGTTCAAAGATGCCGAGCTGAAATCATTCACTGAGGACCAGTAATCGCAAGCGAGGCCTAACCCCTCGCTCAAGGCGCCGACCCAGCGCGGCAAGCCGCTTGGGCCGGCCAGCGCCTTGGTCTATCCTGCGCCAACCGGCCCAAGCGCCTTCCCGCGCAGGTCGGCTTAGCTCGAACGTTAGGCAGCGCAAATGACCGATCCCGGCCCTCCCAAGAGCGATGAAGACAAAGCCAAAGACGTTGAGTTCTATGCGGCGAGTGTCAACGCTTGGTACGCAACCGCACTGGAACACGACAAGAGCATCTTCAATCTTGCAGCCGGCGGCATCGCGCTCCTGATCACGTTACTGACAACAGTCGGCTTCTCCTCACTATTAGAGTTTTTCTTTTTCGTAGCAGCCATCGTCGCGTTCTCAATCTGCATTGGCACGTTGCTCGTCGTATTCAAGAAGAACCAGAACTACATTGAACATACCGTCGGTCACGGCGGCGAGTTGGACAATCCTGTACTTCGCCGTCTGGACAGGGCAGCTCAGGCGGCGTTCTTTGCAGGTGTAATCTTCGCCTCTGCGGCAGGGTTCTCTGCTGCTTGGACGACCTTCTCAACGAAAGCATCTGAGAGAGAAAAGGCAATGGCAACGCAAAGACCGACGACACCGGGCGTACCAACATTTGACAGCGTGAACGGCGCAGCGAGACTTCAGATCGATCAACGCAGCTTCAACGGTTCCTCAGCACTGAAGCCCGCAAGCGCACCCGCGCAGGCTCCTGCAACGACTGCCACTCCTGCACCAACGGCCTCCGCACCCGCATCCGCCCCTGCCACGAGCGCCACAAAGCCAGCGAGCGCTGCCTAACCACTCGCTCAAGCGGCGACCCGCTACGGCAGCCACCGCCTGGCCGCTCCAGGCCTTGCGGTAGATTTTCCTTCCGCGGCCAGTCGGCGTCTGCCTCCACGGTCGCCTTAGCTCGAACGTTATGCCCCAGAACGAGATGTCTTCGCCAGTCCTGCGGTCAATCACGGACGCCGAGTTCTCCGCGTGGCTTGAGATCGTCGTTCCCGAGTACGCCGAGGACAAGGTCGCTTCCGGCCAGTGGGACAAGGATGCCGCCCTCGATCTGTCTCGCAAGGAGTACGCCGAGCTCCTGCCGCGCGGCAGAGAGACCGAGAACAACCACCTCTACACGGTGCTTGCTCCAGATGGAAGCGCGGTCGGCACTCTTTGGTTCGTGGCCAAGGACAGGGCCAACCGTCGAATCGCCTATGTGTATGACATCTATGTTGCCCCTGAGCATAGGCGACGCGGTCACGCTTACCGCGCCTTCCTAGCCATGGAACAGGAAGTGACTCGCCTCGGACTCACCGGCATCGCGCTACATGTCTTCGGGCACAACCAGGCCGCGCAGGCTCTGTACCTCAAGCTGGGCTATGTCACTACCAACATCAACATGTTCAAGCCGGTGTCAGGTGCTGGGGCATAACCTCTCGCTCAAGGCGCGGACCCAGCACGGCAAGCCGCTTGGGCCGGCCAGCGCCTTAGCCTATCCTGCGCCAACCGGCCCAAGCGCCTTTCCGCGCGGGTCCGCTTAGCTCGAACGTTAGGCCTCGCGATCTACGCCACTCGACATCCGAGGCGCCGCTCCGCATGCTCTGAACACCGCCTTGTTCTGCACAGATCGCCCACTTCCCCCAATGTCAACGCCGTCTCGAAGACCAATCCACGCCGCCAGCCTAGGCATTGCGTTGTTGGCAGCGGGTGTCGCCATCCCATTCTCCTGGGCCGCGGCCAGTCTGTTCGCAGAGGCCGAGTTCGTCGTCTCGGTGCTGGGCAAGAGCGTTCTCGTAGCACTGTCCGCCTTCAAGCTGCTTGAGTTCACTGTGTTCTGCATCGCGTACTTCGCTTCAGAATCGCTGCGCCTAGAGAAGAAAGGGACCGCGCAAGTGCACGTAGTCGCCAAACCCAAGTCACCATCTCCGAACGGAAATGAGGCTCGCCCAGGTGCCGGCGAGGCCTAACCCCTCGCTCAAGGCGGCGACCCGCTACGGCAGCCACCGCTTGGCCGCTCCAGGCCGGAGTGAATATCATCCTTGCGCGGCCAAGCGGCGTCTGCCTCCACGGTCGCCTTAGCTCGAACGTTAGGCGTCAGAATTCCGGCATGCGCTCTCTCTGGAACATGTTCAATCTCCATGCCGCTTGGGTCGCTACGGCTCTCGCGGTCGTCGCATCGGTCTACGTGAGCACGGGCCTCCAAGCCGGCTACAGATCCAGCGCTTGGTGGAGCGCGGCACTTCACGGTCCCATGTTTGCGTTTGGCTTGTATGTCTACCTCGCGGTAGCGTTCAACACTGCCCGTGCCGTCAGCAACTGGCGACAAGCTTTGGCGCTTGCAGCTTGGCTGCTCCTCGGTGCATTCATCCCGCAACTCATTGGCTATGGGTTTGTCCTGCTACTCACCGTGCTCGGTCTAGCGATTCCCGAACTCACCTATCTGCCCCTTGGACTCGGTACCTTTGAAGTCGCAGTCCATGTCACGTGGCTCGGCTTCCTCTTCGCCATAGCAATCTCAGGCCTCCTGGCCTATCACTCGCTCCAAAGCCGCACTCCAACCCGTGGGCTCACTGACGCCTAACCCCTCGCTCAAGGCGCCGACCCGCTACGGCAGCCACCGTCTGGCGACTCCAGGCCAAAGTAAGTATCGTCCTTGCGTCGCCAGCCGGCGCCTGCCTCCGCGGTCGGCTTAGCTCGAACGTTAGGCCGCACAACCAGACATGCCGCAGTTCGTCGCCCTGCTCCGTGGAGTCAACGTTGGCAAGGCCAATCGTCTCCCCATGCCTGAGTTCAAAACCCTCTTGGAGGGTCTTGGCTACTCGGATGTGCGCACGCTCTTGAACAGCGGCAACGCAGTGTTCGCTAGCTCGGGACGCTCCCCGGCCAAGCATGGCGCAGCCATCGCCACTGACGTTCAGTCCAGGTTTGGTATCAGCACACCTGTGGTGGTGAAGTCCGCCGCTGAGTTCGCAGCCGTCGTACAAAGTAACCCTATGGTCCCGCCAGAGGCCGATCACTCCCGCTTCTTGGTAGCGTTTGCCTCCGACCCAACAGCTCTCGCAAGTCTTCGGCCGTTGGCGTCGCTCGCGCAGGAACCGGAGCGGTTGGTGGTCACCGACATCGCCGCGTATCTTCACTGCCCCGGAGGCTTGTTGGAGAGCACGGTCGGGGAATCCTTGCTTGGCAAGCCGGGGCGCGCCGTCACAACCCGGAACTGGGCCACGGTCCTAAAACTAGCAGCGCTTCTCAGTGCGGCCTAACCCCTCGCTCAAGCGCCGACCCACTACGGCAGCCGTGCTTGGCCGCTCCAGGCGCCGGTGGCATCATGCCTTCCGCGGCCAAGCCCGTCTGCCGTCGCGGTCGGCTTAGCTCGAACGTTAGGCGTCGCAAACAACCCTATGCGCAAGTCCCCCGCTGAGTTCATGCGCTTCACAGCCCCAGATCGTGACGCTCTGGTCCGCGCCATCGAGGACGCAAGGTCGAAGCTCATCGAGGCCGAGGCTGGTGGCGACAAAGCCGCAATGCTCGACCACGCTGCGAGTCTTGGTGGCATGCTCACCACCGCACGGAACGAAGTCGAAGCCGAGAAGTTGTTGCGCCGGCACGAATCGCTCGCCGAGAACCACGCGCCAGTCGAGCAACTTGCTTGGTTCTGGAACGCACTCGCAACTGCTCTGCAATACCTTGGTAGTCGAGAGGCAGCAGACGTCTACTTTGACAGGGCTGTCGAAGCCGCGCGGAGCGGCGGCTGGCGCCTTGTAGAAGCAATGGCACTCCATCATTGGGGCCGAAACCTTGTCGAACAAGGACACTTTAGCCAGGCGCAACTTCGCATTGAACAGGCGCTCGCCATCCGACAAGAACTCAATGAGCCTCGCCAAGAGTCATCCCGCAAGGCGCTTCAAGAACTCGCCAAGCTTCGCGCCGCCGGCGACGCCTAACCCCTCGCTCAAGGCGCCGACCCACTACGGCAGCCACGCTTGGCCGCTCCAGGCGCCGGTGGCATCATGCCTTCCGCGGCCAAGCGCGTCCGCCTTCGCGGTCGGCTGAGCTCGAACGTTAGGCCTCGCAGAGAGGCGCCGTGCTGTGCTCCAGCAGAGTCAGCGCCTCCGGCGTGAACTGAACAGCTACAACGGGGCCAAGCCGCGACATCATAGAGTTCGGCTGTTTGAGCAATGAGTCTGTCAAAGCGATGTCAGAACCACAATTGGGACAACTCTGCCTGCAGGTGCATCCGAGCCGAGCTCCAGAACTGGAGCTTGACCTGCTCCGAACTGCTGCGGAGGCGCTCGCAAGGTCTACGCCTGGATTCCGCGGCATCGACTTTGCGGAAGGCGAAGACGATGGGACTTATCTCAACATCGTGTTCGCCGTCAGCAATCCTGCGCAAGCGTGGCACCAAATCGAGGCGGGCCTCTTCGGGTCACTACAGTTCGGTGCTGCGCTCCGAGCATCGAGCATGGCCATGTGCACCGGCGCGGACGGCTGGAATGACTATCTACTGCTGTACCACTACGATCCGCAAGTTCCGAGAAACTCGCCGGGCGAGGCCTAACCCCTCGCTCAAGGCGGCGACCCGCTACGGCAGCCACCGCTTGGCCGCTCCAGGCCCTAGTGTAAATTGTCCTTCCGCGGCCAAGCGGCGTCTGCCTCCACGGTCGCCTTAGCTCGAACGTTAGGCCTCAGATTCAACCTCCCTATCTTCGCCCAAGCCTTTGGAAAAGCATGAAGTTGTTGTGCGCTTTGCTCCTCGCGCTCTCCGTCACGGCTGCGCATGCAGAAGACGGTCGCCCGGAATTCGTAGAGCAGATTCTTGAACCGACCGGCGGGAAGATCGCCCGCCCCAAAGATTGGTTCTACGCTGAGGCTCATAGAGGTTCGGCCTATCGCTGGATGATCGCGAAGGAAGATCCATCGAACGGCAAATCCTACGAAACGGGTGTGAGCATTCAGACATTTGTCGGAGTGAAAGCGGGCGCAGGCAAGACTGCGCGGCGCTTCATCGAAGACTTTGCATCATCGAAGGCCCAGACTGCAAGAAAGCTTTATGAGTGCCCTCCAATCACTAAAGGACTGTTTACTCGGATATGTCTTGAGACTGAGGAAGGCCCATATCGTCTTTTGTACTCGTTGTTCTGGGGCGCAAACGACCTCGACATTGCCGTTGTCATGATCGCAGGTGCTCCAAAGGAGCAGTGGACTACATACCAACCCATCTTTTCTCGGATGAGCTCGTTCGAGCTCATCGACATGAGCCGCTTCTCAAAGTAGACGACCGCGGAGGCCAAACCGTACGTCTGAGGCCTAACCCCTCGCTCAAGGCGCCGACCCGCTACGGCGGCCGCCGCCTAGCCGCTCCAGGCCAGTTTGTTATCGTCCTTCCGCGGCTAGCCAGCGCCCTTCTTCGCCGGTCGGCTTAGCTCGAACGTTAGGCCACAGAACACACCATGTCCAACCTCTCGCAGCCATGCCCCGTATGCAAGCTCGGCGGCCAAAGCGTCCAGCCTGACGGCCAGCGCGATGGTCACTTAGTTCGCTGCAAGCGCTGTGGAACCTTCACCATCACCGGTACAGCGTCCGCGATGGCAATGAGCAGCGAGGCGGTCCCGCGTCTTTCCGCATGGATTCGAGACCGAACAGACTCAAGAGTCGCAACCACGTCGATCAACTCGAGCGACCTCGCGGCGCTGTCTGAAGCCATCCCGCGCTACTCAGTCGCGGAGAAGCAATTGCTTCTGCTGCGCGCGCTCGCCAGGCGCAGCAAGTACCCCGGCGAACGAGTTCTTATCGAGCCCGAAACTGACTACCCGCTTGCATGGTCCAGCGGAGCGCAAGAGTTTGCGTTTCACCTCCAGAATCTGGCCGACCGTAAGCTACTGCGGCACTTTCCGCCGGCCGGGGTCCTCGGCGCGGCAATGACCGCAAATGCGGTAGAGGTGAGCGCAGATGGATGGGGTTACCTGGACGAAAAGTCCAATGCGGGCCGCACCGGCAATCAGGCCTTTGTGGCCATGTCCTTCTCCAGCGCGCTCGTTTCCGCGTGGAACAACGGAATCCGCATCGGGCTAGAGCGTGCTGGCTTCAGACCGTATCGAACGGACGCGCAGCCTCACATTGATCGGATAGACGCCAAGATCATCACAGAGATCAGGAACTCCCGCATAGTCGTCGCCGACGTCACGGAGCAGCGTCCTGGCGTCTACTTTGAAGCGGGCTTTGCCATCGGCTTAGGACTCCCTGTCTTCTGGTCGGTGCGAAAGGACCATCTAGAGCAGGTCCACTTCGACACCAGACAGTACAACCATATCGTTTGGGAAACCGAGGCCGATCTCGCAGAACAGTTGTACTTCTACGTCTACTCAGTCGTCGGTCCGGCCGCTGCGGCCTAACCCCTCGCTCAAGGCGGCGACCCGCTACGGCAGCCACCGCTTGGCCGCTCCAGGCCCAGTGGTAGATTGTCCTTCCGCGGCCAAGCGGCGTCTGTCTCCACGGTCACCTTAGCTCGAACGTTGGGCCGCAAGGTTGGCGCCTTCGTGTGCTCACTCAGCAAGGTCAGCGGCGCATGTGCGCCGAGCGCTTGAACAGCCTCGAACTCGTTCTCCACCGCTGGCGAACTTTCAAGACCTTCACTCCCTTCCTCGCACTCGGGTCGCGGCTCCACCAGCTCTGACCTTCCCACCTTTCAGCTTGTTGGTTGAGCGTCGCGCCCCCGGCGCCGAAGCTCAACGCCCTCGCCGTGCAGCGCTCCGAGAAAGCAACCCGTGTACCTGCCCTGGCGGTTTGCCCATCTCCGCAGTTCCAGCGCTTGTAGCCAGCTCTCCGCGCTGCTTCGGGCAGTTCGTCTCGCCAGCGCCGCTCGACTCGTCCGGTCTCGCCGCTGCGGGCTTGAGCCGCTCTCCGTATCAGTGCCCAGCAAGCTTCGCTCCTACGAGCCCGCTTCGCCCTTCCGCTGGTTGCGGCCCAACCCCTCGCTCAAGTCGCCGACCCACTACGGCAGCCGCGCTTGGCCGCGCGGCGCCTTGGTGCATCATGCGCCGCTCGGCCAAGCGCGCCCGCCTCCGCGGCCGGCTTAGCTCGAACGTTGGGCCGCAAGTCTGCTGGCTTTGTCTGGCTCTCTCGGCAAGGTCAGCGGCGCATACGCGCCGGCAGATTGAACAGCCTCGAACTCGTTCGCCACCGCTGGCTAGCTTTCCGAACGCGAACCCGCTTCCCCGCGCCGGGTCGCGGCTCTACCAGCACTGACCTTCCCCGCCTTTCAGCTTGTTGGTTGAGCGTCGCGCCTCCAGCGCCGAATCTCAACGCACACGCCGTGCAGCGCTCCGTGAAGGCCCCCCGTTTGCCTACCTTGGCGGCTTGCCCATCTCCGCAGTTCCAGTGCTTGTCGCCAGCTCTTTGCACTGCTTCTGTCAATTCGTCTCGCCAGTGCCTTTTCGTCTGGCCGGTTTCTCCGCTGCAGGCTTGAGCCAGTCTCAGCATCAGCGGTCGGTAGGGGGCTCTCGCACGAGCCCGCTTCGTCTTTCCTCTGGTTGCGGCCCAACCCCTCGCTCAAGGCGCCGACCCACTACGGCAGCCGCGCTTGGCCTCCCGGCGCCTTGGCTTATCCTGCGCCGCTCGGCCAAGCGCGTCCGCCTTCGCGGCCGGCTTAGCTCGAACGTTAGGCCGCACAGATGCTGCGATTCCTACTTATCAGCGCCCTCATTCTTGTTTCCGGCCCGCTAGTTGCCGTTGCGGTCCTTGCCGTGGGTTGCGCGGGCGCTTCGCCCTTGCTCGGAGTCGCATGCGGGCACAACGCGATCTTCACCCTCACTGTCCTGGCTGTTGCCACATGGATTGTCGTCGCTGTAGGCCTGAGCGTCGCGAGCGCTCGTCGAACGCCTAATTGATCGGCAGAAATCTAAAGCCCAAACGCAGGCACTTGACGTTGGCAGGTTCTCAGCAAGCTGCGAGAAGCAACAAACCTCAGGCTCAACTGGAAACGACCACTCTTCTACGCGCTCCTGCCGACTTTACTGGTCTTGGCACTTTCGGCTTTCCACCTCCATTCGCACCGCGACCTCGCATCAAGTCGGGCCAAGAGCAACCTGAGCCCGCTGACGAGCCGACACACAGGCGGGCTCAAAGCATTCAGGCTACGCGCACCACGTCCCCGCTCGTCGGCCGAGAGTGCGGCCTAACCCCTCGCTCAAGTCGCCGACCCACTACGGCAGCCACGCTTGGCCGCTCGGCCGCCTTGGGTCATCATCGGCCGCTCGGCCAAGCGCGCCCGCCTTCGCGGCCGGCTTAGCTCGAACGTTAGGCCTCGCAAACACCTTCGTCAGCAATCTTCCATAATTGGATTTCATCGCGATATTCCCATAGGGACCCCACATGTCAAAGCCAGTCATTGATTTGCTCTCCAATTTGGTGAAGGAAGGGAAGGCTCTGCCTGATTTGACGGCCGCACGCATTCAGTGGTCACAACGCGCCCTGGGAACTCTCAGTAGTATCTCAGCTGAGAGGAACTATCCACCGCCCCCCGACTTGAAGAACAAGGATAGCAACGACATCAGAGCCGCCTTGCTTGGGCACCTAGAAGGGTTGATCGCTCGACTAGCGGAGCAACTTGAATCCCAAAGAGCCTTGCCGATCGCCGCGCCTGAGGGAAATGAGGTAAGCCGACCGCCCGCTCCAAGCAATTCTCGAAAGGTGTTTGTTGTCCATGGACACGATAACGAGGCCAAGGAAACCGTTGCGCGATACCTGACAAATCTGGCGCTTCAGCCGATAGTTCTGCACGAGCAACCTAGCGCCGGAAGAACGATTATCGAGAAGTTTGAAACATACTCGAACGATATTGCATTTGCCGTTGTGCTGCTGACGCCTGACGACATCGGCTCCTCCAAAGACTCTGCGACAAAACTCAACGCTCGCGCTCGCCAGAATGTGATTCTCGAACTTGGCTACTTTATGGGTCGCCTTGGGCGCACTCGGGTTTGCGCTCTTTACAGAGGGAGCGTGGAACTTCCATCGGATTATCAGGGTATTCTGTATATCGACTTAGACGACAAACACGCTTGGAAGACAAGGCTTGCTCAGGAGTTTGTTCAAGCCAAGTTGCCTATCGACTTAGCTGGCTTGCTTAGTGGTTGAGTTCGCGACTCTGTGAACGCCGCATCCGACAATGGTTGCATTCAGTCTTGCCGAGTCGGGAGCGAGGCCTAACCCCTCGCTCAAGGCGCCGACCCGCTATGGCGGCCACCGCCTGGCCGCTCCAGGCCATGTTTGCTATCGTCCCTCCGCGGCCAGTCGGCGTCCTCCTTCGCCGGTCGGCTTAGCTCGAACGTTAGGCCTCGTACTCACCGCCATGCCCACTCTCCCGGTCTTTCAGAAAGTCAATCGCGCCTTGGTCGACCTCAAGGAGGCCGGCCAGAACTCCGTCGATATCCAGCCGCTGCTGCAGTTCTTGGAGCAAGTTGAAGCTGATGCACCGTTCGATGCAGAAATCCTCCGCCTGAACCACGAGACTGAACTGGCCAGGATGAAGGTCTCCCAAGATGGGAAACTTGAAGAGTTCAGGTCGGCGATCGAGACCGCGAAGGTCGCACTGACAACGAGCATCCTTGTAAACGGCGGCGCAACCGTGGCTTTACTTGCGCTAATCGGGACGTTCGTTAGCAAAGCACCACAGGGCGCTCCTTCCGCCCCCATGCCCTAACCCTGGCATTGGTCAGCTTTGCGCTCGGCGTGCTCGCTGGAGCCATTGCTACGGGCTCAACCTACTGCTCGCAGTACTGCTACCACATGGAGTTCCGGCGCTCAGCAGTTGCCTTCCACGTCACCACTGTCTTGTTGGTCCTGGCGTCCTACATGGCGTTCTTGGCAGGCATCGTGCTCGCGTACCATGCTTTCATCAAGTAGAACGAGGCCTAACCCCTCGCTCAACCCCCGACCCGCTACGGCAGCCGCCGCCTGGCCGCTCCAGGCCACAATGAACATCGTCCTTCCGCGGCCAGTCGGCGTCTGCCTCCACGGTCGGGGTTAGCTCGAACGTTAGGCCTCAGAATCGAAGCCAGTTGTTTGCCTTCGCTTCAGAGTACAAAATTCAACGCGCGGCTACGCGCCCAGCAGACTTGCCCGCAGCAGTGTGAGGCCCGCGTAATCTAATCACCAAACATGATCAAGAGAATGCACCCCATCGCCGTAGAGTCGGCGGAGAACGGCGATGTGCTGCTTACCCAAGCCATCGGCGACATGAACGAACCCGATCCAGAGATCAGGATCGCGCCAGAACAGGCCGCTGTTGTCTGCGGCTGGATTCAGCAAGCTGCGGGAGCCGAGGTGGACGCAAGTGCCCCTGAGCCAAGTGGCATACCAGCCACCCTCTACACTGACCATCAAGGGCCCGGCCTCGAATCCGTGGAGGTCTACATCAACGCCGCAGGAATGGTGAACATCAAGGTTAATGACGAAGTCAGGCTTGAGGTCTCACCGGTGATGGCCAAACGCCTTCGCGAGCAACTCTCGCGCGCTATTACTGAATCACTCACCGATCTTCTGCGCCCGGATGCTGAGGCCTAACCCCTCGCTCAAGCGGCGACCCGCTACGGCAGCCACCGCCTGGCCGCTCCAGGCCATGAGGTGGATTGTCCTTCCGCGGCCAGTCGGCGTCTGCCTCCACGGTCGCCTTAGCTCGAACGTTAGGCCTCGCAGTCAACGCCGTGCAGTGCTCCAGCAGAGTCAGCGCCTTCGGCGTGAATCAAACAGCCACAACGCGGCCGATGCCGCGAGTTCGCGCTTCTGCGGAAGGTCGCTGCACTTCCACTGTCAATGACTGGCTTGGCCGGCGGTCACTGAGGCGCCCGTCGCAGCCTCGGACGAGAAGATTGAACATCTGGGTTCACCGCAACGCACAGGCTGCGACTTGAGAACCACGAGAACACGAGTCGCCTGGCTTCGTTCATCGTTCGCTGCAGTCGCAGGCGCGGCGCATAGCGCCCCGCCGGGCAGTTGGTCAGTTGCAGCGGAAGCCGCGTACGGCTCCCGCTTCTGGCCGTTGCGCGCTTCGGCTGTGTCAACAGCCGATTCGTTGTCCTCGTGGCGCTGCGAGCGCGGAGCGGGCCGGCACCGAGGCGCCCGCTCCAGGCTGCGCGCAAGCCGGTCCTGCCTCTCCGCGCGGCGAGGCCTAACCCCTCGGTCAACCACCGGACCCGCTCCGGCAGTCACCGCTTGGCCGCTCCAGGCCACCGTTGTAAATTGTCCTTCCGCGGCCAAGCGGCGCCTGCCTCCTCGGTCCGGTTACCTCGAACGTTAGGCGTCATGAATACCACCCGCCGATCCCACCTACGGATCCTCCTAGCATCAGCAACACTGGGCACGCTCAGCCACGCTGCTGTCACCTCAACGAAGATCATCATGGACGAAAATATCTTCTGGCAGCTGATCGAGGCTGCGAAAGCCTCGGCCGGCGCAAACCATGACGCTCGTCCAGCGGCGCTAGAAGCACAGCTGAACCCACTTGATCTTGAATCGCTGAGTGCATTCCAGAGCCGATATGAAGGCTACTTGATTCGCGCCAATCGTTGGGATCTTTGGGGCGCGGCCTATCTTATGAATGACGGTTGTTCGGATGACGGCTTCAAGTACTTCCGAGACTGGCTAATCTCCGAGGGTCAAAGCATCTACGAGCGAGCACTTAAAGACCCTGACTCACTCGAAGCCTTTCCCCGTCGCGAGTACTTCGACCTTGAGCTATTCGGATATGCGGCATCGGAGGTGTTCGCACGCAAGGGAGGCGGAGAACTAGAACGCGACTTTCAGTTGGAACTCGCCGCGCCCGAGGGAAAGCAATGGAAAGAGTCAGATCTTCCTGCCATGCTCCCCAAGCTCGCGAAAAAGTATCAAGCCAAGTAGTCGCCGCCCCCGGCATGACGCCTAACCCCTCGCTCAAGGCGCCGACCCGCTACGGCAGCTACCGGCTGGCCGCTCCAAGCCCCTTTGTTATTGTCCTTACGCGGCCAGCCGGCATCTGCCTCCGCCGGTCGGCTTAGCTCGAACGTTAGGCGTCTCAACAACCATGTCGCGCCTCCCCTGCCAGAAATGCGGAGACTCCATTCACCCGGACACCGCTGCGAAGAACGATGGCCTCTGCATGCCGTGCAAGGGCGGATATCGTGAGCGCATTGAGGCCGGAAAGCTCCGCCGCGAAGAAGAGAAGCGTTACGAGCAGAGTGCCGAGCGAAAGTTCTGGTTGAACCTGTCCGAGAGGGTTCATGTCTCAGCCCATGGATTCAGCAGCCTTGCACCAGCAGAGAAGACCTACTATGCAATCGGCTGCCTGATGGGTGAGGTTTACAACGGTGGCTTTCATCAGTACTTCTTCAACCACTCCGGCGCTTTGTATGGCGCGACACTCTCCGGCCTGTTCGAGCTGGAGGCAGTCAACATGGCTGGACTACTACAGCGGGCGAAAGACCTGCTTTTCGACGATCAGCCAGTTCCCACAGAAGTATCAGAGCGAAGACGGCTTCTTCGCCTGAGAGACATATCACCTCCTGGACTGGAAGCACTGGACAAAGCGTTCTGGAAGAACGAGGAGAAGCTACACGAACGCTGCACTAAGTACGCGGCAGAGCACCAGTTGCACGGAGACGCCTAACCCCTCGCTCAAGGCGCCGACCCGCTACGGCAGCCACCGTCTGGTGGCTCCAGGCCCATTTTGGTATTGTCCTTCCGCCACCAGCCGGCGTCCGCCTCCACGGTCGGCTTAGCTCGAACGTTAGGCGTCACTAAAACACTCTTCCTCGGCACATATGACTGCTCCGGAAAACGCTGTGGTGGTTACCGATACGCTTCGCTGCAAGAAGTGCGGCCACGTTCATGAGGCATCGACAGAGTGGATACGAGCTGTCATCGGTTGCCTGAAAAAAACCCGTCGGTGGTCAAAGGACTCGCAGGCCGACCTCACCGATGCAAGAGTCAACTGCCTGCCTTCCCGGACAATTGGATTTCTGCGCTGTGGTTTGTGCGGGGGCGAAGGTCACATGAACTGGACACACTCACATGTAGTCCCCAGAACAACCGAGTCGAAACAGCCTGGGGACAAGTACAGCCACTACTGCATCGCTTGTCATGGCTTCAACGGGCTAAACGAAACTTGTGTCCGCTGCGGAGGCTCTGGGTTCGAGCCTCCTTCAAGCTACTGACCCAAGAGCCTTTCCGCGCTCCGAGGTGACGCCTAACCACTCGCTCAAGCGCCGACGCCCTACGGCAGCCCAGCTTGGCGTCGCTACGCCTCGGGTTATCGTCGCTCCGCGCCGCCAAGCCGGTCTACCTCCGGCCGCGGCTTAGCTCGAACGTTGGGCCGCAAGGTTGGCGCCTTGGTGTGCTCACTCGGCATGGTCAGCGGCGCTTTCGCGCCGTGAGCTGAACAGCCTCGAAGTCGCCTGCGGTCTCTGCGGCTCTACGCAGAGGCCCCTACAGCCATCTGGCCCTTGAGTCGCTGACTCCGGAGCCGTCTCTGGCTTGTACTTCCGCCTTCTTGGCTTGTTGGTTGAGCGTCGCGCCCCTGACGCCAAGGCCAATGGCCAGCGCCGTGCAGCGCTCCTAGAAGGCAGAACCCGCGCGCTTGCCGTTGCGGCCCAGCAGTCGCAACAGTTCATGTGCTCGCTGCAAACTTGGCCCTGCAGATGCTCGGCAATGCTCGCCTGTGTGGTCCGGCCGAGTCTCGTCTCGTCGCTGCGAGCGTGGGCTGCCCCCAGCCTCGGTGCATCGCAAGCTGCTCTGCCATCCACCCGTTCCGCCGCCCCTCTGGTTGCGGCCCAACCCCTCGCTCAAGTCGCCGACCCACTACGGCAGCCACGCTTGGCCGCTCGGCCGCCTTGGTTCATCATCGGCCGTTCGGCCAAGCGCGCCCGCCTCCGTGGCCGGCTTAGCTCGAACGTTAGGCGTCACACACGACACGCCCGCTGCCCTGTCATCTTCACCCGGAGCCGCAGATGCCGAAGCCCTTCGTGAACCTCCAGGAGGTGACGTTCACAGATATCGAGGACAACGGGTACTACACCTCACGAAGGGCTCAGTTCAGCGCCGGGATCGGAGCCCGAAAGCTTGGCTACAACCTGACGGAACTCCCGCCTGGCAAGGCTCAGTGCCCGTTCCACTCCCATCGCGCCGAGGAGGAGATGTTCCTGATCCTTGAAGGCGAAGGTGAGCTTCGATATGGCTCGGAGAGGTACAAGATCCGCAAGCATGATGTGATCGCGTGCCCTACAGGCGATGGGACGACCGCGCACCAGATCATCAACACTGGTACGACGACGATGCGGTACCTGGCGCTGTCGAACCTCTCCGAGATTGAGGTGTGCGAGTACCCGGACTCGAACAAGACTGGCGTGCACGCAGACAAGCCCGAAGGGAGAGGCCTGCACAAGATGTTCCGAGCGGAGTCAACGGTCGAGTACTACGACCGAGAAAGCACCGAGGCGCCGAGCCGTGACGCCTAACCCCTCGCTCAACACCCCGACCCGCTACGGCAGGCAGCGTAAGCCTGGCCTGAGCCACGCCAAAATGGTCTCATTCCAGGCTTACGCTGCCTGCCTCCGCTGTCGGGGTTAGCTCGAACGTTAGGCCTCACCACATGCTTCCTATTGACTCCGCCATCGCCAAAGAGATCAACGACCTCGTAACCTCGGGCCAGAAGTTCAATGAGTTGGTCACCAACTCGTCAGGCAATGTCAAAGGCGAGGAGCTTGCTCAACTGTCAACGTGGGTCGTTCGACTTGGGCAGTTGGTCCGCAATCTCTATGGCGAGAGAAGTCAGCACCACGCCTCGTACAAGTCGGCGCTTGAGTCCAACGACTTCTACAGCCTTCACAGCAATCACTATCGCCAGTTCACGCAGATGCTCGGCGTCGCTAGAGCCGTACAACACGATCTGTCGAACGGTCTGTTGTCGAGTTTGAAGTCGCTAGCTCAGGCCGAAGTCTTTGCTGACTTTCTCGAGATGGGCGAGCACCTACTGTCCGGCGGGTACAAGGACGCGTCAGCCGTGATCATTGGTTCGGTTCTTGAAGATGGTCTCCGTAGGCTATGCGCGAAAAACGGATTGCCAACCTCGACCGAAGAGGGAAGACCATTGACAATGGACCCTCTGAACGCACAGTTGGCCAAAGCGGACGTGTATTCGAAACTGGTGCAGAAGCAGATAACCTCCTGGGCGCACGTCAGAAACAAGGCCGCTCATGGTGAGTACTCCGAGTACACGAAGGAGCAGGTACAAATGATGCTGCTCTTTGTCCAAGGATTTACCGCTGACCAATTGCAGTGAGGCCTAACCCCTCGCTCAAGACGCCGACCCGCTACGGCAGCCACCGTCTAGCCGCTCCAGGCCAAGTTGGTTATCGTCCCTCCGCGGCCAGCCGGCGTCCGCCTCCGCGGTCGGCTTAGCTCGAACGTTAGGCCTCACACAAAATGCGTCTGGTGCGCCTCGCCGCTCGAATCCTTTTGGCAGTCCTTGCCGCGCTCGGCGCGAGCCTTGTTGCGCTCAGGCTGGCCGCTCCATGGCCTATTCCGGGTCACGAAGCAGACGCGGCACTCTTGGTCATCGCCCAAGCTGAGCTACCGCAGCGAAGTATAGGACCGGTGTATGTGTCCTTCGAGGGTCGAGATCCATCAGCTGCGAACCTTGAAAAGCTGAGACGCGACCTCGGTGGGAGACAGGTTCTACCTATGAGCGAGCGCCGCTCAACCAACGATCACTGCGAGCCGAGTGCACCAGGAATCGTTGTCATCGGTGCCTGCAAGGAGGACAACTTCATTGACGTTCGGCTTCAAGCCATTCCATTGTGGGGCGTTGCCCTCGTAACGGGCGCAACCGCGGCCTGTGGCTTCGAGTACGTGCTCGCACGGCCAGCCGGCGCTTGGCTGCGAATCTCCAGCCGCTCTGTCTGCACTTGAGCGAGTGAGGCCTAACCCCTCGCTCAAGGCGCCGACCCGCTACGGCAGCCACCGTCTGGCCGCTCCAGGCCCAGTGGTAAATTGTCCTTCCGCGGCCAGCCGGCGTCCGCCTCCGCGGTCGGCTTAGCTCGAACGTTAGGCGTCACATACACGAACTGTGCCGATGTCCACCGAAACGCCCCTGCTACCCGAACTGCGAGCTATAGCGGAAGAGCAAAAGCAACTGCTGTTGCTCGCATTGGCAATCGCTTCGGGATCTACGACTGAGTATCGAGGGATGCAGCTCTCGTTTCGTCTAGGCGATCTTCAACGCCGTACGTCTACTGTGCTTGCCATGGCGGCTGGTCAGAGCGTCGAGACGTTGATTCGTTCATCGGAACTGACCGGTCTTGCGGTACGAGATATGTACCCCGTCGCTAGATCAGCTGTAGAGACGTTCATCAATGCAGCCTTCTTGTTGGCCGAAGACGAGGCTGCTTCCAGGCGCGCCCTTGACCATGTCCCCTTTGCTCACTGGCGTCACTTGCACCGCCGAGTGGGGACGGGCAAATACACAATCGAACTCAGATCAGATGGCATGCATGCTGGCGATGCCGCTAGTTTGTTCCCAGAGTTCGCCGGCAAGGGGAAGTCTGCAGCTTGGAGCACTCTGGACGTACCAAGTCGCATCAACAGACTTGGAGTGCTTGCGGGAGATCACGTAGCCGCTCGGCTGATGGCGGCCTATGCAATCACCTATAGCCTCTCATCGGAGATCATTCATGGCTCTCCGTTTGGTGCAAGCTACTTTTTCGGGCTTCATCGGCCGGATGCTGCCGACATCGACTCATTTAGAAAGAGGACTGAAGAGCAGATCGAAGATATCCTCATCGCCGTACTTCACGGAGTAGCCGGGTATCTCTCCACCTTCTTTGGGCTTCAAGCTCACACTGGTCCGGCCCAAGAGGAACTAGCCATCTACGCTCGCTTGAAGCGGACAGCGACTTCTGACCGGGATGACAGTCAATCAAAGTTTGTGTTTGCGGTCCGAGCACAACACCGGGAGCGTGACGCCTAACCCCTCGCTCAAGCGGCGACCAGCTACGGCAGCCACCGTCTGGCCGCTCCAGGCGTGAGTGAATATCATCCTTCCGCGGCCAGCCGGCGTCTGCCTCCGCGGTCGCCTTAGCTCGAACGTTAGGCGTCACCAACACCCACCATGGCTGCTCGTCAGTTTTCAAACCAACGCGAGCGCGGTGCGCATCCGCCCTACCTATTCCCTTCGGTCTGCTTTCCCTGCCGCAAGGCATTCAAGAAGCCACTAAGCAAGGCGCCACTGCTCTGCCCTCAGTGCCGGGGCACGCTGGCTCAACTCAGCCGAAAGTTCTCAAGACCGAAGGCCAAAGATCGAGAGCAATGGCTAAAAGTTCAGGCCTTGGTGGAAGCGGGATTTCGCTTTCAGTCTCTGTACGAACCGGACGTCTCTGGACTTCACAAGAATCGAGTCTCCTATCCAAGGCGGCTAAAAGAGGTACCTGAGTTCATCAGTCGCTACTCGCACTTGCTGGCGCCGCAAACGTCCACGCGTGTGGCGCAAGGCAACCCGGGCGCGGCAAGGTCCGCATGAACGCCCGCTCCTCGCGGGACCCGCCGTCAACATCCACCGCGGCCGAGTGACGCCCAACCCCTCGCTCAAGGCGGCGACCCGCTACGGCAGCCACCGTCTAGCCGCTCCAGGCTGCAGTGAATATCATCCTTCCGCGGCTAGCCGGCGTCTGCCTTCGCGGTCGCCTTAGCTCGAACGTTGGGCCGCAAAGCCGCTGGCTTTGTGTGGCTCTCTCGGCAAGGTCAGCGGCGCATACGCGCCGGCAGCTTCAACAGCCTCGAACTCGTTCTCCACCGCTGGCGAGCTTTCCGAACACGCACCCCTACCCCACGCCGGGGTCGCGGCTCCATCAGCACTGACTTACCCCGCCTTTCAGCTTGGTGGTTGAGCGTCGCGCCCCTGGCGCCGAAGCTCAACGCCCTCGCCGTGCAGCGCTCCGAGAAGGCAACCCGTGTACTTGCCCTAGCCGCTTGCCCATCTCCGCAGTTCCCGTTCTCGTAGTCAAATCGCTGCACCGCTTTGGGCAGTTCGTCTTGCCAGCGTCGTTTGGCCTGGCGGGCCTCGTCTTTGCGGGCTCGGGCCTCTCTCTGCGTCGTTGCTCCGCAAACTTACCCTTCACGCGCTCGAATCGCCCTTCCTCTGGTTGCGGCCCAACCCCTCGCTCAAGTCGCCGACCCACTACGGCAGCCACGCTTGGCCGCTCGGCCGCCTTGGGTCATCATCGGCCGCTCGGCCAAGCGTGTCCGCCTCCGTGGCCGGCTTAGCTCGAACGTTAGGCCTCACACGACCCGTCAATGGCATTCGCACACAGCGACACTTGCTGCCTCACACGACCAAGGTCATCGTCAAACGACTTACTACTCCGGGGGATCTGCAATTGAGTGACTGGGACTTTCTGCATGACATGCACGCTGCTGGCTACAGCCCGGCGCAGATCTCTGATGCCGCAGCTTGCGGGTACAACCCTTGGGAGTGGCAGCCCGATGACGAAGCCGACCTCAGAGCTCAGCGTTCACAGCCCAATCCGGAGCTTGTGGAGATTCTTGAATCCTTAGTAGATGCCGCGATGAGCTACCACGAGTTGACTGGACGCTACCTCCAGATCTGGGGCGAACTTGGGGAGCTGTACGCTGAGATCGCATACGGGATCAGGCGCCACAAACCCAAGACGCCGGGGTCTGATGGGAAGATTGGAAACGACTATGTCGAGATAAAGACCATATCGCCGGAGAAGAACTCGACCGAAGTACAAGTCAAACGCGCGGGAAACTTCAACAAACTGTTAATCGTCAAGATCTCGGACGAGTTTCGATTTGAGACCCGGATGCTTGATCGAAAGGCCATTCCCAAGGGCGAGGGTACGCACGCGAGGGTTGACTGGGCGAGCGTCCCGGTTGGGTTCCAATCCGCGAGGTGAGGCCTAACCCCTCGCTCAACCACCGGACCCGCTACGGCAGCCACCGTCTGGCGACTCCAGGCCAAAGTGGCGATCGTCCTTGCGTCGCCAGCCGGCGTCTGCCTCCGCGGCCCGGTTAGCTCTAACGTTAGGCCTCAGAACTGGCGCCGGGCACCCCTCCCCGTAGGCTCCTCGACAGTATCGAAACAAAGCCTGGCCGATTTCTCTCAGACGAGCCTCGACAAGTACACTACAAATCGTCGTTACCCAAAGTGAGATCGAATGCTGAAGTCAGCCTCTCTAGCTCTCGCCGTCGCTTCTGCCTTCAGCGGCTGCGCAATCCATCAGACCGTCAAACCTGTCGAGAACATCTCAGAGAAACAGATCTGCGTCATCGAGAACTCGGCGGTGCGCGCCGGATTCCTGGACGCCTATCGTCGCGCGCTAACCGCCAAAGGTTACCTAGTGAGGCAACTCCCCCCTACCGCGACTATCTCTGATTGCTCCATCACGTCAACCTACACGGCGAACTGGCGATGGGATCTAGCTCTCTATATGTCTTTTGCCGAAATCAAGGTATTCAGTAACGGCGCCCTAGCTGGTGAAGCAAAGTACGACGCCCAAGGTGGGGGCGCGAACATGGGGAAGTTCATCGATGCCCAGAAGAAGGTCGAAGAGTTGACTGATCAACTCTTCCCAGGCAAGGCCCAGCTCTAAGCGTCCTGTAGCCATCCCGTGAGAACAGAAAATCACTGAGGCCTAACCCATCGCTCAAGGCGCCGACCCACTACGGCATTCCGTCTTGGGCTCGCGCGGCCTTTGTCTATCATGCCTCGCTCGCCCAAGCCGGCCCGCCTCCGCGGTCGGCTTAGCTCGAACGTTAGGCGTCGGAAGTCGTGACACAGCGGTTCGTCAGCATCTTCAAACAGCCAGAATCCCCCGCAAGCCGCGGCAAGTACCTCGCCAGGGTGTTTGGGATCTTCTCCGAAGAACTCGTTCGCATCTGGGCAGCAGATCCACGCGCACCTTATGAAGATCTAGGCCGCCCCACCCTCCGTCTTGCTGACGGTCAGCCAGGCTCAACGCTTGACTTCACACTGCGAAGTCGCGATACAGGGAAGGTCTATGTCGCTGAAATGAAGTGCGAGATTGAGTATCAAAACTACAAGTACCTCGTACTCACCGAGCCCGAACAACTGATGCACCATGCCAAGCCAGCCTTTGCAGCCTTTCTTGCAGCGGCGGCCAAATCGCGAGAGGTCCGCGCCTATGTCGGCAAAAAGCTGGTTCCGATAGACGGAGCCATCTTGGTTTGGGGCGCAGCCACTCCAGAAGGTCGCACCTTGGTGACCGCTCGGCATGGATTCGCGGCTGTCCTGACTCTTGCCGAGATCGTCAACGACCTTCAATCATGGGCAAGTAAGCCCTACCGAGAACTGCTTACGGAACTCAGGCAGTGGTCCGACGAACTGTATGAGTCACTTCTTGGCCATGCGCCGCGCGCCGACGCCTAACCCCTCGCTCAAGGCGCCGACCCACTACGGCAGCCGCGCTTGGCCGCGCGGCACCTCTGTCTATCATGCGCCGCACGGCCAAGCACGCCCGCCTTCGCGGCCGGCTTAGCTCGAACGTTAGGCCTCACAAACAATGCTTCCTCAACTCCATCAGCACCT
>VFQP010001395.1_pt1 | contig 32717 bp, 27 predicted proteins | sample 3512351 | NCBI WGS metagenome assembly VFQP01 (sample SAMN10412372, study PRJNA504923) | tailings metagenome | isolation source: Relicate 1 Philex TSF1 revegetated site | place: Philippines: Tuba, Benguet | collected 2017-08-29
TTTCTAAAATAGGAACAAATTGGATTAAATCCGAATCAGCCTCAATCACTGCTTGATTATTTATCATACAAAGATTACCTGAAGCAGCACTTTGCGCTGGATTCCAATTGAACTCTAACATTTGAATGATACTTTTAGCCACATAGCAAATGATGGCACTACCACCTGGACTTGCCGCCAATACTTCCAGTTGGTGGTTTGAATTAAAAATCATCATAGGAGACATGGCTGATCGCGGTCGCTTACCTGGTTCAACACGATTTGCAATCCATCGACCTTTTGAATTTTTCGGCATAAATGAAAAATCGGTCAATTGATTGTTCAAAAAAAATCCGTCGACCATGATATGGCTACCAAATTGGTGCTCAATTGAAAGACTCATGACCACCGCATTACCCTCTTTGTCGACAATGGTTGATGACGTGGTGCCATAGCGTTGAAATGTTTTATCCGAGGCATAATGCCACTGAATACTTTGCAAGATACCAGGCTTAACATCTCCTTGCATTGCTTTGGCGCTTATCAAGTGACTGCGCTCTTGGATATAATCGTCGCTCAAGATGCCATTGATGGATGATGGCAAAAATGAAGGATCTGCCATGTAATGATTTCGATCAGCAAAAACAAGTTTCATTACCTCCAAAAAGGTATACACCCATTGTGCATCAGCAAATGTTTGCCCACTATATTTGACGGCGTATAGTTTTAAAAACTCTAAAACAGAAATACCACCTGCTGAAGGTGGTACGGTGCAGACTTTATAATTTCGATATGTATCGCATAATGCTGGTTTTAAAAGAGCCTTATAAACTTTGAAATCTTCAATTCGATAGATAGGCTTTTGGCTCAGGTTGTTAATTGCTCGTACAATATCTTGGGCTATCTTACCGTGATAAAAAGATGTTGGTCGCTTAGAAATTTCTTCAAGTACAAGAGCTAATTGAGGGTTTCTTATCCAAGCACCTATTGGTTTGACCTGCCCCTCTGGGGTAAAGTAAATCAACCTAATTTGCTTATCTTTACTCAATAGTGCTTGATCTTGAGATAATAAGGTATATAAACGCTGCTGCATAGGAAAACCAGATTGAGCAAGTGTGATTGCAGGTTGAAGTAAAGTGTTCCAAGACAATCGACCTTCCTTTTGATGAAGGAGATACAGCATAGCCACTTCGCCCGGCACGCCAACAGCCTTAGGGCTTAACCATGCTTTTTGAAAATCAAGCGGTTGACCTCTTCTATCCAAGAACCACTCAGGTTTTGCGCTACTTGGTGCACACTCTCGTCCATCGTATGCTGTCAAAATTTGATTTTTATGTTGATAAACCAATGCATATCCACCCCCACCAAGGCCTGAGGATTGAGGCTCTGTAACACCCAAAACAAATGCCGCTGCAATCGAAGCATCAATGGCATTCCCCCCTTTTTGTAGAATGTTGTTTGCAGCTTTAGACGCAAATGGATTATTTGTGACAATCATTTGCTGCTGACCATGCACCAAAGGCTTAGATTTCCGAGCAGACTTTATTTCAGGCACAAAAGCACTATCTGTGACAGCCATGCAATTGAACGATATCAATAGAAGAAAACAAAGATTTAATCTAATAAGACTGATTTGCATGCCAAACATCCCTATTGCCTAAGTAGCAGATTTTAATGATGCGCCCATTCCGCCACCCAGAGCCTGAAACAATCCAACTGTATCAGCTAAACGGTTGGCTTGACTTTGTGCGAGGTTAGCAAGAGCTTGTTCGTATAATTCTTGAGCCTGAATGACTTCTAGATTACTGGCAACACCAAGCTTTAATTTGTTTTGCGTAATACTCAGATTTTTAAACGCAGTACGCTCTTGCTGCAGCACCAACTTTAGGGTTTTAGCGTCATATTCCACAGCTTTTAATGCATCTGCTACATTTTGGAATGCATTTAACACCACACGCCTGTATTGCGCCTCAGCAACTCGATAAGCGGCTTCTGCTTGACGTTGCTGGTAAAGCAAAGACCCTGAATCAAACAGTGTACCTAATAAATTCGCACCGATAGCCCAATATTGGGAACCACCAGTCGCCAAAAGCGGTAACGATGCTGGAACACTGGCAGCACTAAATACCACTGGCATCAATCCAGTGTTACCTGACAACATCAAATTCGGTAAACGATTGGCCATGGCTACACCAATTTGCGCACTGGCAGCATGCAAATCAGCTTCTGCTGCACGCACATCCGGTCGCTGTTCAACCAATTGTGAGGGTAACGAGACGGGTAAATGTGTTGGCAACGTAAAATCTTTTAGTTCAAACGTTTGAGACAAGGGCTTACTTGTTGAAACCCCTCGTAAACTAGATAACAAATGTCTTTGTTGGGTTAATTTCAACTCCAATGGCGGTAAAGCCGATTCCATTTGAGCTAAAAATGCGGCCTGAGCAACCACATCTGATTCAGCCACAGCGCCTAATGCCAACTCTTGCTTGAATCGCCTAAGCATGTCGCTGGCCAAATCGATCATTTGCTTGGTCACTTTGATCTGCTCACGTAAAGCGGCTTCTTGAATTGCCCCCAAAACCACATTTGAAGCTAATGTTAAATAAACAGCCTGATTTTGAAAAAACTGAGATTCCTCTTGTGATCGCGCGGTTTCTACCTGTCTTCGTGTAAAACCCAATACATCGGGCATATAGGTAACATTAAAATTGAGCGTATTGAGATTATAAAGATACGCATTGGAAGCCAAGTTACTCGCTAAAGTTCCTGCTGTCAGTTGACGAGAAGGATTATAGTTGCCTGTAACTAAAGGGAAAAAAGCTGTTTGTTGTATACGGGTATTTGCATGTGCAATTTTTAATGACTCACGAGCTGCAGCCATATCTGGATTTGCACACAACGACTCTTTAACTAATTGATTTAACGCGTCAGAGTGAAAAATAGTCCACCAATGTTTCGGTAAGGCCTCCCCCATTGCAAACGTTTGTGATGATCCTAATGTTGTTTGAGCAGACACCGTAGTCTTCGGCATAGGTTTGGCCGTATACTTCACGCTATGAGGTTTTTCAGGACGATGAAAATCAGGGCCTATTGCACAACTTGATAATAGAAAGAAAACCAACATAAAACTATGTTTCGAAAGAAACTTAAGGCCTAAGCGATGATTTATCACGGCGTTCACAAAAGCGCTCCAAGGCAAAATAATAAGTGGGCAATATAAATAACGTCAGAAGCGTCGACACTGCTAGACCACCAACCACAACCGTTGCTAATCCTCGCTGCACATCAGTACCCACACCCGTAGCTAAAGCAGCCGGTAGCATGCCAAAAGAAGCAACCGTAGCCGTCATCAACACAGGGCGTAACCGCTCTTTTGCGCCAGCAGTAACAGCCTCGATAAGAGAACCATGCAACGGTCTCACGCGCTTAATATTCGCAATCATGATGATGCCGTTTTGCACCGAAACACCAAACAAGGCAATAAATCCGACAGAAGTTGCTACATTTAATGTCTGACCGGTTAGATGCAATGTCACAAGCCCACCAAACGTAGCCATGGGTACTACGGCTAGAATAAGACCCACCACGCGTAATTTTTGAAATTGCATAAACAGTAAAATAGACATTAAAACCAATACAATCAAAAAGATATACCCCATTCTTTTTTGCGCACGTTGTTGACTTTCAAATTGGCCTGCCCATTCTAAACGAAAGGATTTATGATCGAATTTTACTTCTTGAGCAATCCGTCTCTGCGCTTCGACCCAGTAGGAGTTTAAGTCTCGGCCTTGATTATCAATTCGAATGGTTAGTTGACGCTCGCCGCTTTCATGAGAAATATTGCTTTCGCCTGTTTGGTAGTTAATCGTTGTTAATGCTGACAAAGGAATCGTTTTACCGGAACTGCTGCTGACAAACAGACTGCCCAATGCTTCAATATTTTTTTTATGTTCTAGTGGAAAACGAACCGTCACATCATAAATATGATTGTCCACATACACTTGATTAATCGGCTGCCCGCTAAGCCCGGTTTGAAGGACATCCATAACATCTGCAACATTGATACCAAAGCGCGCTGTTTTTTCTCGATCAATATGAACAACAAGCTGCGGAACTGGTGGTAGTTGAAAAATCGAAGCTGACGCCGTACCTGGTATCTTTTTGAGTACAGCAACAATTTGATTAGCGATACGTCGAGTGGCTTTTAAATCATCGCCATAGATCCGTAATGCTAACGGGCTATGAGAGCCACCCAACAGATCATTCACATTATCAATAATTGGCTGGGTGATACCAATGCTAAATCCAGGCATTTGAGCAAAACGTTTGTTTAATTTTCGAATAAACTGTGCTTTTGTTTCATGATTTTTCCAGGTATGGTAAGGCGTTAATCCCACTGGGACCTCAATATGCGAAGGTGTCCACGGATCAGTGCCTTGATCACTACGTCCCAATTGCGTAACAACATATGAAATTTCGGGATATTCTAATAAAGTTTCACGCAGTGTTGTTGCCATATCATTGGCTTTTTCTAGAGAAATCCCTGTTGGTAGCCCCACTTGTAACCACAATGCGCCTTCATCAAGATCTGGCAAAAATTCTCGCCCAGCCGTCATACCTAAAATCAAAACCATAGCCAAAATAAATCCACCCGCAGCATAAGCTATCGAGGGGGAAGCCAGTAACCACTTTAATCCATTTTGATAACGTTCTGTTAACCAATGCAATGGTCGATTATCATAAATTCTTTGAGCTTTGTGTAAAGCGAGATAAGTTAATCCCGGAATCAACGTCATCGCGCATAACAATGCGCCTACTAAAGCATACGTGACCGTAAAAGCCATGGGCTTAAACAATCGCCCTTCTGCACGCTCAAAAGCAAACAAAGGTAAATAAGCTGAAATGATGATTAATGTAGCAAAAAAAATGGGTCGCGCGACATACCCAGTGGTTTGCAGAACATCCTCCTCGGATAAGAGCTTACCAGGATATTCTTCTCGACGACGTAAAATAGCTTCCATCACAACAATCGCACCATCTACAATCACACCAAAATCTATCGCGCCCAAAGAGAACAAATTCGCAGGCATTTTGGTTAAATTCATCATAATAAAAACAGCAACCAATGCCGCTGGAATCGCCACAGCCACCACCAGAGCACAGCGAGGACTACCTAAGAATAAAATGAGAACAATGCATACGAGACAAATGCCTTCAATCACGGTATGCGTGACTTTATGGATAGTTAAATGGACCAAATCATCCCGGTCAATGTAGGGGACTATTTTAACTCCCATCGGATTCAAACGAGTTTGTAATTTATCGATGGTTGCATGGACATATTTCAAGATTTCAGATGGGTTTTGATGTTTTCTCATTTGAACAATCCCTTCGACACTATCAGGATTGTGATTTTTACCTAAAAATCCTTCTCGCTCTTTATGGCCAAAAAGCGGTTTACCTAAATCACCAATCAACACGGGTACCGTGTCGACCTGTTTCACAACCACATTTGCTAGATCTTTTAAGGTATGTATCTGACCAATGCCTCGTACCACATACGTTTGCTCCCCACGCGTGATGCGGCCACCGCCTGCATTATCGGTGTTTTGACTGATAGCTGTTTCAACATCTCTCAAAAAAACACCTTTTTGCTGCATTTTTAAGGGATCGATCTGCACTTCAAATTGTTTGGTTAAGCCACCAAAGTTATTCACATCTGCGATTCCAGGAAGTTGCCTCAAAGCAGGCATCACCACCCATCGCTGTATTTCAGACAACTCCATCAACGTCTTGGTATCAGATTCCAATGTATATCGATAAATCTCACCACCACTACCGGTCAAAGGATCAAGCTGAGGCGAAACACCCGGAGGCAAATTGGCCATGTCGATATTATTTAAAACACGCTCGCGTGCAAAATAATCTTCCGCGCCATCTCGAAAAACCATGGTGATTAAAGACAGGGCAAATGTGCTGCTAGAGCGTATGACAAATAAATCGGGTGTCACGGCAAGAGCACGCTCGAGAGGAATAGTCACTTGCTTTTCAATTTCCTCAGCAGCTAAACCAGGTACTTGAGTGGTTACTTGCACAGTGACATCACTGAGCTCAGGATAAGCTTCTATCGTCATCTGTTTACACGAAATAAACCCCCAGATACCAATCGCCAAAGCAATGACCCATACCAAACGTCGACGGTAAAAACAGAATGCAATCAATTTATTTATCATTGATAAACACCCCACCCATCGTGACAATTCGCTCGCCAGGCTTTAACCCAGACAATACACGTATGAATTCGCCGTCCTCTGCACCAAGCTCAATCTCTCTTTTTTGGCAAACCCATGGCGAAGACTCCACATAGACAACTGTTGATTCATTATTCATCAGCACTGAAGACAGCGGGATCATCATTTGTTGAGCTTGCTCTACTTGAATGCTGACATTGGCAAACATATTAGGCTGTAAACGATGATTTGTATTCAATAGCTCAATACGCGTCATATTACGATGCGTATCCGGATCAAGTTCTGGATGAATAAAACGGATATGTCCTTCATAAACCTGATGAGGATAAGCTAAAAAATTAACGTGAACAGGTTGACCTTGATGCAGTAAAGAGATGAGTGCTTCAGGAACAGCAGCAGTCACCCAAACTTTATTCAAATCAACCACGGTCATTAAAGGCGCGGTTAGATCATTGACATAAGATCCAATCCCGTAATTTAAGGCGGTTACATGTCCATTAATGGGAGAGCGAATGTGTATCGTCCCTGTGTGTAAATTTTTCAGAAAAATCTGTGTTTCTTGAAAAACATCGTCATCTTTTGATTGTGAAAATAAAGATGGCTTCACGTCTGCAAGCAGTTGCTCGCCTAAAGCCTTCAAACGTGCTTTAGTCCGATTTAATTCAGACTCCGCTTGTAAGGCATCATTTTTAGCCTGTTGAACCACTTGGGCTGAGTTTCCTCCAATTTGATTGACCGATTGCGCTCTTTTTAGAATTGTTTTGGCCAACGTGTATGCGCTCGAAGCTTTTTGGTAATCAGCATAAGCTGCAGCCAAATCAGGTGCACTCATGATAGCAATGATCTGCCCTGCCTTCACTTCATCACCTGTAGATACCTTCAGTGCTATCAGACGCCCACTTAAAGGAGGAAATATGTCAACATGCTGGCTTGGAATCGCCTCCACCCATCCAGGAATACGAATCACGTGCGGTTCATCCGATAATTCGACTGTTTTTAATTCAAGTTGTGCTCGCAATGGAGAGCCATTTGGAATTTCTATTTGATCACCATGACGAATGAGCATGGGGGTTTTAATGTCTTGCTTGTGACCGCATACAAACGAATAAACACCATGAACAATAAGATAAAACAAAAACACAGCAATAATCGTTGCAACAACTTTAACGATTCTTTTTTGATTTATACTCAGAGTTAAATATTTAAATTTTAAACAGATTAAATATTGATTATAAAATTGGATCCATTTGGCTCTAATACTGGCCACAACTTTCATTACAGCAATCCTTAGCATCTTGGTATGGGGTCTTCATCCACTCATGCCACCATCCTAGCAAGTTTCAACTGGCTCGACAATCAATGGCAAAGTAAAAATTATCATTCGATAACATCTGTCTGCAAAGACTACGACCGCTAGACACTGTCAGATGTCCCACAAGTTATTAAAGAATACTGACTCAGTTGTTCCTCATTTTCCTTTTGTTGCTGATAAAGACCCATTGAAAAAGCTGAAGAGCCCAACGCCAAAGAGCCTAATATGGTTAAACACATGGCTAATATTAGTGGAATCTTGAAACAATAATCAGCGGCTTCTTCGCTGACATTATTCAGTAAATCAAAAAAATCTTGAGGAACATCAAAAGCGATGTTTTTCAGGTTGATGGTTACAGTGTAGTTCCGAATAGGGATATTGGCATCCAACTCAGGAATATTAATTGTAGGTCCCACAGCAGCTTCCAATTTAGTTAATGCTTGGCTACATGCTTCAGAAAAATAAAACGCACAGGCAAGAGAAGCAGCGCTACCCACGATTAACCCAACACCACCTGAAACGGCCGCATACTTAAACGGACGAGAATAAAAAAATTTACTCCAACTCATAAAATTCCTATTTCATCTTAGCCAACAGACTATACAGCCTTATTGTAGAATATCGCAAGCAAAGACATTTTGATAACGAGCATTGCAATCGTTCATCAAATTCAACAAAATATACAACTTTGATGAATGAAACAGGGTGGCACTTTTGTTTGATAGACCAAAAAGTGGTGAGAGAGCCATATTAGTCCAATTAGCACTCCCACATATCCATGAAGAGGAGGCATTCACTGAGTTTGAAGAGCTTGCTCGTTCTGCTAAAGCCCATGTTGTGGGTTACGTGACAGGTTCACGTGCCACACCGGAAGCCAAGTATTTTGTCGGCTTGGGTAAAGTAGAAGAAATTCGAGAGCAAGTTATCGCACTCGAGGCAGAGTTGGTTTTGGTAAACCATGAATTATCACCTTCTCAAGAACGTAATTTAGAAAAATTATTGAAATGTCGAGTTGTCGATCGAAGCGGTCTTATTTTAGATATATTTGCTCAGCGTGCAAGAACCTTCGAGGGAAAATTACAAGTCGAGCTGGCTCAACTGGAACATCTGTCTACAAGACTGATTCGTGGTTGGACACATCTTGAACGCCAAAAAGGTGGTATTGGACTGCGTGGCCCTGGCGAAACTCAGCTTGAAACAGATAGAAGGCTGCTCAGAGAACGTATCAAATACATTCACCAACGATTAGAAAAAGTGCGTAATAATCGTGATCAAAATCGCCGAGCACGGCAAAAAGCTGGTATGCCGACTGTCTCGCTGGTCGGTTATACCAATGCAGGTAAATCTTCATTATTTAATGCATTAACAGGTGAAGAGACTTATGCTGCAAATCAGTTATTCGCTACCCTTGACCCAACGATGCGTAAATTGAACTTACCCGGAGCATCATCAGTTATTTTAACCGATACCGTCGGCTTTATTCGCGATTTACCTCACCATTTGATCGACGCTTTTCAAGCCACTCTGGAAGAAACAAAAGAAGCGGATTTGCTGCTGCATGTGATTGATATTTCCAACCCAAATTGGCAACAAACCATCCAAGAAGTCAACCATGTTTTGAGAAGCTTGGGGATTCCTGATGATGTTAAAATCATCGAAATTTTTAATAAAATTGATCAACGACCAAAACTTTCAGCGAAAATGGACTATAAATGTCGTAAAGTTTGGCTATCCGCTCAGACAGGCGCTGGTCTAAATTATCTCACGGAAGCCATGATAACGCAGTTATTCGGCGAACTTGTTGAAGAAAACGTGATCATTCCCATTGATAACCCTCAACTTAGAGCAAAATTATATGCTTTAAATGCTGTTGTCAGCGAAACAGTCACTGAAGAAGGTTATTGGAAATTGAACATACGTATTAGCTCTAAAGAAAAAGCGAATTTGAAATTATAAGTATCAACTAAAAGAAGGAAAAACCATAATAGCCACAGCATGTAACAATCACTTTATTGGGAATCAAAAAAATAAATGTTGCAAGCAAATAGTGGGTCAATTTTATACTTGTTAAACCCAAACCATAATTGATCAAGTTATAGGGAATCGCAGGCGTTAAGCGCAAAAGAGCAACAGCTTTCCAATCCCATTCGTTTACTCGATTTAAGACGCGTTGAATGCGTTGGTTTTTCAAGGCGATTGCTTGCACAGGCTTTGAGTGGCGAACCAAGCAAAAATTACAAGCTGCGCCTAATGTAGCGCCGATCAAGTTTAAAAAAGTACCAACCACAGGCCCAAATAATGCGCCGCCAGCCAGTACAACCAATACAGTCGGAAGACAAAAGACACTCGATAAGCAGTAAAGCAGCAAAAAACCCCACGGTTTAAAAATACCCGACAAACTTAATTGCTCAATAAAATCAGGTAAATGTGAATCAAAAAAATACGCGCCAGCCACTAATCCCAACAGCAATAGAATCCAGCGCCACTGTTTCATCGTTTCACATGAGTCATTAAACGTTTACGGCGACGAAGTTGTCTTTCGTTTAATACATTCTTTTTATCTTTAAATGGATTATGACCACTTTTAAATTCTAATTTTAAAGGGGTACCGATCAATCCAAGTTTTTCAGTGAATGCTTTTGTTAAATAGCGCTTATAGCTGTCCGGTAAAGCCTGAACTTGGTTGCCATGAATGACAATAATTGGTGGATTGTGCCCGCCAGCATGCGCAAATCTTAACTTAATGCGACGGTTATGCACCAAAGGCGGTGTATGTTGTGTCGTCAGATCCTCTAATAAACGTGTGAGTTTAGGGGTAGATAAATCAAGCATGGCTGAACGATAAGCTTGTTTGATGTCTTGGAATACTAAACCAACACCACTACCATGCAGCGCCGAAATAAAGCGAATTTGCGCAAAATTAGCAAAATGCAAACGACGCTCTAGTGTTTGTTTAACATGCTCTTTGTGTTCTTCGTCCAAACCATCCCATTTATTCACCAGAACCACTAACGCCTTACCGGCTTCGATGATAAAGCCTAATAAATGCATATCTTGTTCAGTCAGTCCTTCTTTGGCATCAACCAACATCAAACAAACATTAGATTGTTTAATTGATTGTAACGTCTTGATAACTGAAAATTTTTCAATTTTTTCATTCACGCGGGAGCGTCTACGAATACCGGCTGTATCTATAAAAGTATAGGCTTGTCCGTCACGCTCAAATGGTACCGCAATACTATCTCTGGTTGTACCAGGTAAATCATAAACCACCACACGCTCTTCACCCAAAATACGATTGATCAGCGTTGATTTACCAACATTAGGGCGCCCCGCTACGGCAATTTTGATGCTATCGTCATCTTTCTCATCATCTTCATGGTCAGGAAAACCTTCAGTTGCAGCTTCCAATAAGGTATGAATACCTCGACCATGCGCTGCAGAGATACCATAAACTGTTGTAAATCCTAATGATAAAAAATCAGCGTTTGCAATTAACTCATTCGCACCATCTATTTTGTTCACCACTAAAAAAACTGGCTTGCCTCGTTTGCGAAGCTGGAGAGCTACTTCTTGATCAACGCCAGTCAATCCATCTCGCGCATCCACCATAAAAAAAACAAGATCAGCTTCTATTAAAGCTTGTTCAGACTGCTTTGACATCAGAGCATCAACAGCTAAATCATCGACACCAATACCACCTGTATCAATCACAATAAAGGATTTCTTTTTGAAACGTACATCGCCATACTGTCTATCTCGAGTCAAGCCAGGATAATCGGCAACTAAAGCGTTTTGCGTGCGGGTTAAGCGATTGAACAGTGTCGATTTTCCGACATTTGGCCTACCCACCAATGCAATCATTGGTGTTATCATGGTGTTATACTCCTCATTGGACAGCTTACCGGCTCTATACTCAAGGCAGCAGGAATTGCTGTTAACTGGACAGCATCATCGTTGTCCATTAGAATGCGCGGATTGTATCATAATTGTGTCGAATCAGGTAATGCGTGTATTAGGTATCGAAACATCCTGTGATGAGACAGGTATCGCCGTGTATTGTTCAGAGCAAGGCTTGCTGTCGCACGCACTTTATTCGCAAATTGCGTTACATCGTCAATATGGTGGTGTTGTGCCTGAACTGGCTTCGCGCGATCATATCAAGCACTTGATTCCATTACTTAATCAAGCTCTAGATGACGCACATTTAACCAAGCATGAACTCGATGCAATTGCTTACACCGCAGGACCTGGCCTCATTGGCGCATTGCTAACAGGTGCTTGCTTTGCTAAAAGTTTAGCCATGGGGTTAAATATCCCTGCTATCGCTGTTCACCATCTTGAAGCACATTTATTGGTTGCCCAACTCGATACCCCAAACTTAGCCTTTCCCTTTTTGGTTTTGCTCGTTTCTGGCGGTCATACTCAGCTTCTGGAAGCCCGTTCCCTGGGAGACTATAGGCTTTTGGGTGATACGTTAGATGACGCGGTGGGAGAAGCTTTTGATAAAACTGCAAAAATGATGGGATTTCCCTATCCTGGCGGCCCCAAACTTGCACAATTAGCAGATGAAGCCACGCTCGATTCAAACATAAAACTACCCTCTTTCCCAAGGCCAATGACAGATAGACCGGGTTTAGATTTCAGCTTCAGCGGCCTTAAAACTCATGCGCTAACTGCATGGCAACGCAGTGATCAAACTGATACAGCACGTCAAATTATTGCCAAATCGTTTCAAGACGCCGTGGTTGACACCCTATTAATCAAATGCGAGCGAGCCTTAAATGAAACAGGTCACAGACGTCTGGTGGTTGCAGGTGGTGTCGGTGCCAATCGTTTACTGCGAACAAAATTAGCAAAAGTCATGCAAACACGCCAAGCAGAAGTTTATTTTCCACGATTATCTTTTTGCTCTGATAATGGCGTGATGGTCGCCTACGCTGGTTGCCAACATTTGTTAAAAGGTTCACGGGATTTATCGCATCAAATCGAAGTTAAGGCCCGTTGGCCGCTAGAAGAAATATCTCTCTAAGATTTATAACCATAAGAAAAGAACATCTTGATTTGATCACTACAGAGACGAAACAATATGCCTATTCAGTAGAATATCCGAAGAAGTCTATTGTTTCGTCAAGGCCATCAAAGACAAGTCACATCAATGGTTCGACCGTTGCTCTAGCTGCAAAGAAACCAATTTACCATTTGCTAACATCACATAAATTGTCTGGCTTGTTACCGTGGGAGAAATATCTATTGAACTGCCCAATGACTCTCGGCCAAAAATTTCCCCGGTTTGTTTAGAAAGTATATGTAAATAACCATCTTTATCACCGACAATAACATAATTTCCCATTAAAACAGGCTCTGTTAATCCTCGGGCTTTAAAAGCAGCTTGTTTCCATCGGACCAATCCCTTGCTGCGATCAAAAGCCCACAGCATGTCGTGACTGTCTGTGACATATAATGTATTCTCATCCATAGCCATGTTTTTGTACACAGAACCTGGTTTATTCCAAATAAACTGTCCCTGGTTGGCATCCAAAGCACCAATATACCCTTGATAACTGGCCAAATATATAACCTGATCGCGCACGATAGGATCAGCATCTATATCGACCAATCGCTCTACATCGCTTGCTCCAGTTGCATAAGCAATACTGCGCTGCCATATCAAACGACCATCATGAGGCGAAACAGCATCTAGTTTTCCGTCAGAAAATCCTACTAAAATAGCAGGACCCATACGAACCGGCGAAGAGCTGGCCTTCAAAATCAGATTAGGCGAACCATGCTCAGATTCCCAATGCTTTTTGCCTGTCGCTGCATCAAACGCATATAAATGTCCATCGATACTTTTAGCAATAATATCAGTGCCCATAAGAAGTGGCTTAGAAAGTGCATCCTCTGACAAATGAGCTTCCCATTGCAAGTGGCCTGAGGTTTTATTGATGGAAACCAACGTAGAAGAATCAGTGGCAACAATCACTTGCTTGTCTGTTATCGTTGGCCCACTGACCAGCGGATGATTCACTTGATAGCGCCATAAAACTCGTCCTGTTTTTACGTCGACAGCATGCACCAGTCCGCTGGCATCTGCTGTGTAAATTACAGAAGACTTGACCACTGGTTTTAATTTTAAGTAAGCATGTGAACGAACCGACTGACCAACAGGCGTAACCCAACGCTCTTTTAAAGTTACTTTTGACTCAATATTTGATAACGCTTTTGGCTTAGGTGTATTATCTTTGCCCAACAAATAATCATCTATTAACGAACAAGCTTGTAGCGTCAGTCCGATCAAAGCGACTCCAACCGAACGAGCCCAGCGCCCACGATAAAGTTGAATAACCATGCTTACCCCAGTACGCGTGTAGATTTAGTTAAGGCGAGCAGCTCATTGGACTTCATTTCCAGAAATAAATTACCCATGCCATTTTTTTGTACCTCATCAATCGCTTTGTGATAATAAGTCGCGGCTTGTTGATAACGACCTGTCATCGAATAAATATCGCCACGTAACTCGTTAACAACTGGAAGATATGCACTGTCTGTTACAACAGATAGTTCATTTAGAGCCTTATCGTAAGATTTTTCCTCTACCCACAAACGCGCCAAACGGATGCGAGCAACGTCAGCCAACGCTTTCATTTTGGAATGAGTAGCAACTTCCTCAAGCAATGCCTCTGCACGTTGATAACGTTCGTGATTAACATCTAGCTTAGCTAAGGTTAATCTTGCCGCATCAGCATAAACCGTGTCTGAATAACGTGTCACCAACTGATTGGCATAACCACGTACAGACTTATAATCCTGATTAGAAAAAGCCAGCATTAAGTGTTCATAGGTGTTCGATGCCTGCTCTGTTATTTTCGCTTGGTGCCAATTCCAATATTTAAAGCCAGCAACGACCAGTAAAACCAATGATAACAAAACGGTGATGATGCCATTATATCGCTTCCACCATCCTTTGATCATCTCTACTTGTTCTGCTTCAGTCATGTAAACAGACGACATGTTTTTCTCCCTACTCAATAACTTATTTATTTTTACTCAGCTAGCCTGGCTAAAAACAACTAGACTAGGATGAGAAAATGGTTGCCAACTTTGATTGCAGTATTCGCTGCTGCTCTTGATGTTCGCGTAAATGCTTGACCGTCACAGTCTCTGTCGCTAACTCCTGCTCTCCTATGATGAATGCGTATTTAGCACCACTTTGATCAGCCTTTTTAAATTGATTTTTCATTCGAGCATCACCGGTATAGACCACTACTTTCAATCCAATTTGCTCTCGCAAAACATCTGCTAATACCAGAGCACGGTGTAAAGCAGATTGTCCATCCGTCACAAAAAAAACATCAGGATCGGTTTCATTGTGTGGTGTTTGCTGCAAAGCTTGTTGTAACAGCAATAATCTATCCGCACCCAATGCAAATCCAACAGCAGGGGTAGATGTTCCACCTAATTGCTCGATTAATTTGTCATAACGGCCGCCAGCACAAACAGTTGCCTGGCTACCAAGTTTATCCGTTACCCACTCAAAAACAGTATGGCCATAATAATCCAATCCTCTAACTAAAACTGGATTGACCGTATATTTTACACCAATCGATTCTAAACCGCTGCATAAATCCTCAAAATGCTGACGGCTTTCTGGACTCAAGCAATCTATCAAACGAGGAGCATTCGCAATCAGTGATTGCATGTCTGGGTTTTTACTATCCAAAATACGCATAGGACTTCGGTGCAATCGCTGTTGACTATCTTCATCTAAATGAGTTTTTTTGTCGGAAAAATAATCTATTAATTTTTGGCGATACAGACGACGCTCCTCTATCTCGCCTAGGGTATTTATTTGTAATTGTACCGCATCAGCTACACCCATTGTCATCCATAAACGATGACACATTTGAATCAGCTCCAACTCAATACCAACACCACTAATTCCGAACGCTTCAACACCCAGTTGTGTAAATTGACGATAACGCCCCTTTTGTGGTTTTTCATGTCTAAACATTGGGCCTTTATACCACATTTTTTGTTGTTGTCTGAGCAAACCATGTTCAAGGCATGCCCGTACACAACCGGCGGTTCCTTCTGGGCGAAGACTTATACTATCGCCATTCAAATCGGTAAACGTATACATTTCTTTTTCAACAATATCTGTTACTTCACCTATAGTACGTTGAAAAAGCTCTGTGCTTTCAAGTAGTGGCAACCGAATTTCTTGGTAGCCATACGCCGTTAAACATCGCTCAAAAGAATGCTCTAGCTTTCGCCATGCAGGCGTTTGCTCTGGCAAAATATCGTTCATCCCACGTATGGCTTGAATACGTAAAACCACAGTTAATTCTCCGCGACTGTCGACTGTTGTTCGGTCGATGCAAGTAACGAACGCATTTTAGATAAGTCCGTTAAGCGAATTTCTGTTTCAGCTTGATTATGCTGCGGCGTTACCTCAGCACGCGTAAAATGCGCAGGGAAATTGTGTTCACTATCCTGACTGCCTCGCCACCACATTGTAACTGCAATTACCACACCAACCGCAAATAAAATGGTCAACCATCGAACTGCATGTTCAGCGCGATGTGTCTCGCGGCGACTTTGCCATAACGCTTTTTCTACTTTCCTTTCGCTAGAATTTAAGCGATTAAAGGCTTTCAATAAAGGTTCTGATGGCATGCCCAATAATTTAGCATAAGCACGCAAATATCCTTTAATAAAAACGGCTTCCGGCATATTTTGGTAGTCATCAGCCTCTAGTAACTCAATCATACGCACACGCAAATGGAGCTTACTGGCAACATATTCAGCCGAATACTCCAATGCCTGGCGCTGTGCAGCTAATTGTGCGCCTGGTTTTTCAACCATCGGAGACTCTTCTACCTCAATACTTGTAACATGGTTACTCATTTTTCTCTCCACTCAGATAACCCGCATTCGTTTCAACTCGAATCAAGCGACTTGACGAGACGAGTCACAGCGCAATGCTTATTGAAAGTATGTTTGGGCTTGATGTCTATTGCTTTCTGCTAACGCACATAATCCCACATTTTTATGCAACAATGCTGTATCTTCATCAGACGTATCCTTAAATAAAGATAACGAGTGTGCAATCCATGACTCATTGTGAACGCAAGTGGCCAATCATATCACATCTCAAATCGGCTTAAAACATGGTGATTGATTTACCAGGGCTTAGGCCCGAAAACTATTTTTTGGATTGCTTCGCTAACGCTCGCAAAACGATATCTAATGACAAAGCATCGTCATTTTATCGTCAATCAATAGGGAGCGGATTTGTTTGCGCCTTGGTCTTCTCGACTTTCTTGCCAACGTCTAGAACGGCTGGTTCGGTCATCCACTTTCCCAGCCAGTTGACCACAAGCTGCGTCGATATCATCTCCACGCGTTTTGCGGGTGATGGTATTGATGCCATGCGCCATGAGTCTTTCACGAAATGTATCGATTGCTTGTTGCGAAGACCGCTCATACTGGGTCATGGGGAACGGATTAAAGGGTATTAAATTCACCTTACAAGGAACATCTTTCAAAAGCTGAATCAATTGATGTGCATGTTCCAATTGATCATTCACGCCTTTTAACATGACATACTCAAACGTGACCACACGCCTTGGTTCATCCTGAAAATAACGTTTACAAATATCCATCAGTTGAGCGAGTGGGTATTTTTTATTGATAGGCACCAATTCATTTCTTAACGTGTCCGTCGGCGCATGTAGTGACACAGCTAAAGCGACAGGACTGGTTGCTCTAAGGCGCTCCATTTCTGGAATTAAACCGGACGTACTGAGCGTTACGCGACGTTTAGACAGACCGTAAGCGAAATCGTCCATCATGATATCCATGGCTGTGACAACTGGCTCAAAATTAAGCAAAGGTTCACCCATACCCATCATCACCACATTGGTCACACGTTTATCGTGTACGCCTTGATTGGTCGATAGTTCGCGAACCGCAAACCACACCTGACCAATGATTTCAGCGGGTGTTAGATTACGATTAAAACCTTGCTTCGCTGTCGAACAAAAACTACAGTTTAAACCACAACCAACTTGAGAGGAGACACAAAGTGTCCCTCTTTTGGCTTCGGGGATAAATACCGTTTCGACGCTATTCCCACATGATAATTTAAGCAGCCACTTGTGTGTGCCATCACTAGAACGTTGGCAACGCACCATTTCAGGCAAACGAATTTCAGCAACATCCGTCAAACGTTGGCGTAAAGACTTACTTAAATTCGTCATTTGCTCAAATGAATTAAAACCATATTGATGAATCCATTGCATCACTTGTTGCGCACGAAATGGTTTTTCGCCCAGATCGCTGAAGAACTGACGCATACGAGATGTGTTGAGGTCCAACAGGTTTATTTTTTGAGTCATAATGGGTCACAGCTCTCAGTATTGATTATCGCTCACAAATGTCGCTAGGCTCAAAGAAATAAGCAATTTCTTGTTGAGCTGTGCTAGCGCTATCAGAACCATGAACAGCGTTTGCATCGATGCTGTCAGCAAAATCTGCACGAATGGTGCCAGGAGCTGCTTCTTTTGGATTTGTCGCACCCATGATTTCACGGTGTTTAAGAATCGCATCATCACCTTTTAAAACCTGAATCATGACAGGCCCTGAAATCATAAAATTAACTAAATCTTTGAAAAAAGGACGTTCACGGTGAACAGCATAAAAACCTTCGGCTTGCTCACGAGACAGATGCGCCATTTTAGCAGCAACTACAGTTAAACCAGCTTGCTCAAAACGGCTGTAAATTTGACCAATGACATTTTTAGCAACGGCATCTGGTTTAATAATAGACAAAGTGTGTTCTGTAGCCATGATATCTCCATCAGTATGCCCAACATACATTGAGCGTAAAATCATAAAAGCGCTGTATTATACCCGAAAATACAGGTTCTGTGTAAAGTCTCTTTACAGCATCAAAAGAATCTCTTATTAGAAAACAAACAATAGCGTGGTTCAATGAACAAAATAATCCGACCAATCCTATCGCGAATTTACAATGTAAAGGACGAAATGTGAGAGGGCTCGGAGCACGTACATGCTATCATCGCATCAGGCTTCGAGCACCAAACAGAAGAAGCAATTCTTCTACATAGTAGGAATTAAAAAGCAATGTCGTTTGATGCTGTCATCATACTATTCATACACCCATATGACTTGAAATAGAACTTCTTATGTTGTCACATTCGGCGGATCCTAAAGTAAAAGATGTGGCTGAATGATGAAATCCTAGCCTAGAGCGAGTCAGTGCTTGGGACGAAACGTTCAATTCAGTATCCGTTGAGTTCTTGGCATTTAGCTGGGTTAAATCTCTCAACTCTCTAACAACCTGAGTCATTGTGGAACGATCTTTAGGCTTGATTTGACAGCAATCATTTGCCAATTTATCTAAATCATGAGGCATCTTTTCCCAAAAAGGACCCAAAGAATATTTAGCAAGTTCCTGCAAGGATGCATCAGAAATTCGATGTATTATAGCAGTATTCTGTTGTGGTGATGCGGTGAGCTGATCTAAAGTCATTCCTTTGCCCAACGCGGGAAGAACAAAGTCTACAACTTCTGAGCTCGCTATTGAATGGTAAGGTGGTGTTTGTGTTGATAAAAAATATACTAAAAGACCAAAACTATAAGTATCACTCGCCCTCGAATAACATCTATCTATAACAGATTCAGGTGCTAGATATTCCTCAGTACCTACGATAAAATGGCTTTTTATTAGATTTTTGTGTGTATCGCTAATCCTTGTTGCAAGGTCAAAATCACCAACTTTAACTTCACAGGTGATAGAACAAGGCGGAAAAGTTAGATAACGAAAAAAAATATTTTCTGGTTTAATGTCCCGGTGAATATAGCTTCTCTGATGCATATATTCTAGTGCTTGTGCTGCTTCAAGCAAAAGATTACGCGTGAGTTGGAAATGCTCTTGTTCGGATAAACCAAACTCTGCTACAGCATCCACCAAATCAAATAGGTCACCATCCATCAGGTCAGTGACAAGAAAAGGTACATCCTCATGTTGATTTACGAGTGATAAAATATGGTCATGTTTAAGTTCTTTTAGTACATCCGTCTCTCGCTTAATTCTGTCTAATGCAGCCTGATCGTAACCTTCTTCAAGTATTTTAATTGCTACTAATCGATTGTCTGCAGAAGTAGCACTATAAATACTAACATAATGCCCTCTATCAATAAGCCTATTGATCTTATATTTCAGATCGTTAAGCGTATCCATAGGATTTTGAACAACAGGCTTTATTAGCTTAAGCATCTTTACCCTCTATTTGTTACACGACGTATCTATTGAATTTTTTATTAAATTGAATCACCAAAAACCATACAAGCTCAAATGGCCAAACACTTCGTCTTATTTTGACCGTCACCAGATCGTATTGCTACATAATTCTTATCTAATAAATAATCTAGAATCTATACTCAACTAGAATTTTTATTCATCAAATTTAACATAATAAACACCAACGAACCAATTAAAGAGCACAAAATCCATGGGATCCCACATTAAAATGCATAGACCTCACGTTGTGATTAACAAAAGTAGTATTTACTGTATAAAAGATGGATCTGGTTTGTCTGGCATTTAACATATATCATAGATTCTTTTGAAGCAATGGCTATCGTCGTGAAATCAATACATGCGTTGGTTGACTTAACCCTTCTAAATGAGCAAGCCGAATCAAAAGCATTAGAAGAGCTTGCTAGCAGTGCCCAAAAACAAGGTGTTGCCGCCGTCTGCGTTTATCCCCATCATTTACGCCTTATCCCGCCAACTATCAAGCGTGCAACAGTCTTGAATTTTCCGTCAGGTCAGCACCCTCATCAAAACGTATTGAAAGAACTCTCACAAATATTAGAAGAAAATTTGGCGGATGAAATTGATTATGTCTTCCCATACAAAGATTATCTCTCCGGTCACGCTGACCAAGCACTAAGGATGTGTCACGAGATATATCAAATATGCCTGACCCATCGACGCAAACTCAAAGTTATTTTAGAAACAGGCGCCTTACCTTCTGCTGAAATGATTCATCAACTTAGCCTCGAACTGATTCAACGGGGTTGTCATTTTTTAAAAACATCAACGGGGAAAATCACCACGGGTGCAACCATTGAAGCAGCTTCAGCCATCCTATCTGCCATCAAAACATCGGATAAGTCTTGCGGGATTAAAATTTCTGGTGGTATTCGAACCAGAGAACAAGCTTTGGATTATATTCGTTTGGCTGAAAATATATTGCAAAAACCTATCCATGCTGATTGGTTTCGTATTGGGACCAGCGGTCTGAAATCATAAAAGACCAATCCACATCAAAAGACCATACAAACCACTCCAAGCAAAAGCTCGAAAATAATTTTTAGAGGTGCGCAAAGATATTAACTTTTGTTGATAAAGCATGATCATCGCACCAACACCCCACGCACCATAAAACAGTGTGCCGCGATGAAGCAAATAACCCAACACCAACCATAAGCCCAAGACACAAATCTGTAAGACACCAATCGCCAATCTATCGTAAATACCAAATAATATCGCAGTAGATTTGACACCAATCAGATAGTCATCCTCACGATCAATGAGCGCATAGCAGGTATCGTACATGAGAATCCATAGCGCATTTAATATAAACAAGAGTGCCATCGTAAGATTTGGATTAACCCCCGACGCAGCATACGCCATGGGAATACCCATCGAAAAAGCGAGACCGAGAACCAACTGGGGCGCCCGAATAAATCGTTTGCAAAAAGGATAAATTCCTGTCAAAAATAAGGCTAACAGTGATTCTTCAAAGCACAGCGATGGCAACTGTAAAACAACAACAGCTGCGATACCCAATAATATCAATAAGATAAGACATGCTTCCTGTAAATCAATATCACCAGCTGTCAATGGCCGACTTTGGGTGCGTGCCACGTGTTTATCAACATGACGATCCGCAATATCATTGATAACACACCCTGCTGCCCGCATGCAAAGTGTACCTAAAATGAAATACAACAAAATTTTCAGGCTAGGGCAACCTTGATTCGCTATCCACAAAGCCCAAGCTGTAGGGGCCCAGAGCAACAAAATACCAATAGGCTGATGAAATCGCATCAAACGAAAGTAAGCGTATAATTTTTTCACCAATAAGACTCCAAACCCGGCAGAAAAATTTCCAGTAGATAAAAACGAGCATCGTTTGAAACGAGCGAAAAAGTAGACAAGCGACGCCAAAGATATTGGCGCAGTTGAGGCATGATATGTCGCGGCAACCAATCAAAAATTTGATTGGAAACATCCACTGGTCCATAGTGTAAAGAAACACGCTGAATAGAGCCACTATAAAAAATAAGTTGCCCCAAGGGCTCTTGATTTAATCGAGCAAAAAGCCTTGGCTCTGCAATCATTGTCTCTTCAGGAATAATCGTTCTGGCATACCAACAGGATTGGCGATGCGCATGCATTAAAATTTCTCGGTGTATCACTTTCCCATTCGAAAGCCCAAGAATCTCTTTATCCCATGAATTAACAGCCTCCCATTCATGCTTCAAAACTTGCATAGAAGCATCTCCAGCATGCTCTCGAAGCTTTTGTGTCAACGGCGTGAGACATGTTAACCAGGGGATTAAGGCTTTAGGGGGAGAAGGAAGCATGTTTACGTAGCACAATTAAATTTCTGCAAAGTCTACAAGACCTTTGTATGGCATGCAATCATCCTTTGGTTCGACGAAATTAGGTGTCATCTCTTTTTTAAATGAATGCTCTAATTTTGTCAGTTCAACTGTTTAGAAAGCCTTTCGATGCGCTTGTTACGCAGGCTACACCGAACTCAAAACGATGGTACACGGTAAAACATGGTTATTTAATTGATTAAATATGTTTTTTTGTGCCATTAAACATCCTTCTAAAACAAATGAGACAGCTTTGTGACAAACATTTCAAACTCAAAGAGGAGATACCTGTCCGGCGATACCGGTCATTTCCGCTCTTTGAGCATCATCAGCTTCTTATGTTGCGCATTTTAACGGATATAGGCATCCGATTATTATATGCTAGGTAGAAGCGCATAATCTAGTCATTAATAACATTGTACAATCGCATCACATCATCTTTAGTGAAAGCATGATAGTTTTGTACAACACTCTTAAAAAACTTATATTTTGTGCTATATTGAAATAGTGATGTATCGATGCATCCAAAATAAATTCTTAATTTTAATATACACATATCCAGGTCAGAATGGTTGGCCATATTGAGATAATAGCATTTAGATTTTTTTAAAAAGGAGTGAATCGATGAAGAAGCATATTGTATTCGTAACCTCATGTATTTTGAGCTTTTTTATAACGTTACCTGTTATGGCGATGCCTTGCTCGCAGGCAAATTGTTGTAAATGTTCAACGGGGGCACAACCAGGATTTTGTAACTATCAAGACAATAATGGCAAAGCATGCGTTGGAACTAACGGATTAACCGCTAATTGTTTGGGGGCAATTCAATGTAAAAGTCAGTGCACTTGTCCATCGTGATTTATTAATTCTTAGATTTTGGCTATTTTTATTCAATCAATCTCTGTACATGACAAAAGACCTGCCATGTACAGAACAGAAAGTTGGTTAAGGGCTCTAATGTATATATCCCAATCTTGAAACCACTAAGTTCATCTCCGGCTGCATAGCCACTTGAATTGAGAACACACCATTGACTGCGTTGCGCCCTGCATCTGGCATAAAATAAAGTGCGTTTTGAGATTGAAAGCCTTGCCAAGTCACTTGACTGAGTTTGGTCGACCAATGCCATTGGTATATGGGTTTTGCGCGAGGATTTTGTTTGAATCCACTCAAACGATATAAACCCAAACCATCAGACCAATTATTGCTCAAACAACAGGGTGCCAAAACCAAAACACTCCCTTCTGTCATAGCCAATAGACGCGCTTGACGAACCGCACTGCCAAGGGCAGCTTGAATCACTCTTTGCTGCGTTTTTTGGTACAGATCTAAACTGGCTGGAATAGTAAAAGAAAGAAAAACGCTCAATAAAGCGAAGTAAATCACTAATTCTACAAGGGTAAATCCCTGTGAACGACGTTTATGCTGTAACCCGTTCATAACTGAAGTTGTAACAAAATATCTTGCACCACTTGCTCTGGGTGTTTTGCCCGCGTAATTGGTCGACCAACCACCAAATAATCACTACCTGATTGAATCGCTTGTCTTGGGGTAATGATTCGATGCTGGTCATCCTCTGCTTTCCATGAAGCCTGATGGTCATCTGCCAACCGGATACCAGGCGTAACCGCCAAAAAATCCGTCCCACATCTTGCCTTGATCGAAGCTACTTCTAGAGCTGAACTAACCACGCCATCTAAACCCGCTTCTTTTGCGTGCTTCGCGAGTTGGCAAACGTGATCCAACAGTAAGCTCCGCACGCCTAATTCCCATAACTGTTCGGCTGTCATACTGGTTAGCACGGTGACAGCGATCAATAATGGGCGATTTGTGCCAAGAGAATCAATAGCCTCTCGAGCTGCTCGCATCATCTCAACACCACCGGATGCATGCACATTTAGCATCCATACGCCTAATTCAGCTGCGGCGATGCAAGCTTTTGCAACCGTATGAGGAATATCATGAAATTTTAAATCTAAAAATACCCGAAATTGGCGCAAGACCAAAGCACGTACGAAGTCAGGACCCAAATGCGTAAAAAGCTCGCTACCGACTTTTAATGCACAACTGTTAGGATCCAATTTATCAATTAAAGTCCAAGCGGATATTTCATCATCAAAATCAAGAGCTATGATTAGCTTTGGCAGCGTGGACATGACACCCCCTTAATCCCCTTCCAACCCATGAATAGGCTTGGTTCTCCCCCACTGTTTACAGCTCGGACAGTGCCAATGCAGTAGCTTACCGCTGTAGCCACAATGTCCACAACGATAAATCGGTTTATTTTCTAGAAATTTGCTGGTGATGGTGTAAAGCATTTGTAATTTATCTCGAACTTTGCCATGAGAAGAATCCAAATGCCAATGAATGAGTCGATTCAATCCTCTAATGGATGGATGACGGCCCAAGTGACTAGAAACGTAATCAATCGCAAACTCGACCCCTTTTTCTCGACTTAAGTAATCGCCAATGACAAATACGATAGATGTCCTTGGATGTTGGGGTAATGTTTGCTCAAGATAATCGATACATTCATCCATACTGTCTAGTTCAAGGTGACAGCGGACAAGTGGCTCAATAATTTCATTTAAAAACTCTGCATCTTGTTCAGGTACACGCTTTAAAGCGCGAATAGCCTGCTTATAACGACCATTTTGAATTTCCAGTTCAGCCAACATCAAACTTGCACGGACAGACTGTTTATCGGTCGCTAAAGCTTGCTTGATAGCTTGTAGTGCTTTGTCTTGTATATTTTGTTTTAAGGCACGTGTTGCAATTTCGCAGTAATAATGTGCTGTTTGCGCCTGCATGCTTTTGCCTGTAAATTCCTCAATTTTTTTAACCACATCCAGGGCTTTTTCCCATGCTTTTTCTTGTTGATAAATAGCCAACAAGCCCCGTAAACTGCGAACCTCACGGTCACCTGCTAAATCAACTATTTCTAAAAAAATTCGTTCCGCGCGATCAAATACACCTGCGCTCATATAATCTTGCCCCAAGGCCATCAAGGCTTCTTTACGTTGGAATAAACTCAATTGGGGTCTAGCAATCAAATTTTGATGAATACGGATCGCTCGGTCGACTTCGCCTCGGCGTCGAAACAAACTTCCTAAAGCCAAGTGTGTTTCCACTGTCTCACTATCTACTTCTAACAGCTTAATAAACACATCAACCGCTTTATCAGGTTGTTCATTCAATAAATAATTTAACCCGACAACATATTCACGAGACAAATGACTGCTTGAGTTGTCTTTACCTAACTCGTTACGCTTTGCAATCCAATACCCCGAAAAAGCCGCAGCGGGCAGTAGAAGTGGCCATAAATTAATCATCAATGATCGCCGGTTGGTTCCAATGAACTAAAAAACAGTGTCCTCATTTCTTAGCGGAATAATCCGTAAATTTTTAATTTCACGTTCGGTTAGTTTTAGTTGGTTTTTTATTTTACGGTGCTCTGACTTTAAACGCCAGTAGCGTAACAACATCAGCATCACACCTAAAAATATCCCCAAACCTAACATCAGGATAACCAATACAGAGATAGGCATTTTTAGGGTTGTAACATAAAAATTAACTTGGACAGAAGACGCATTTAGAGCTGCGAAGGTAACGCCGAAGAGAATAAGAATGATATAGAAAATTATCATCAATACGCGCATACTGAAATCCCTTCTCGTATTTGGTTTATCATACTGAATAAATGTCGTACCCCTCGCGATTGTTTAGAATCAAAAGGGATACGAACAAGGGCTATCATTAGTCTTCTTTATTGCCCATTTTTTCTTTCAACAAATCACCCAAAGTTGCAGAAACTTCTGATGACTTAGAGAATTTTTTGATAGCATCAGCTTGATCTTGTGCATCTTTGGCTTTAACAGACAAAGTCACCACGCGGTTTTTCTTATCAACCGACATGATTTTTGCTTCAATTTCATCGCCCTCTTTCACAACAGTTGTTGCATCATCCACTTTCTCATCCGAAAGTTCATTGGCACGAATTGTTCCAATTACTTCATCAGGCAGTTGAACGGTAACAAATTTTGGTTCCACAGCAGAAACAGTACCTTTTACGATTGTTCCCTTAGGAAATTGCTCAACAAAACTGGTGAAGCTATCACCTTCAAGTTGTTTTAAACCTAAAGAAATTCGTTCACGTTCCGCATCTATTGCTAGAATAACAGCTTCTAGTTCCTGACCTTTTTTGAATTGTTTTACAGCTTCTTCGCCTGCAACAGTCCAAGAAATATCAGACAAGTGAACCAAACCATCGATGTCACCCTCTAGACCAATAAAGATACCAAAATCAGTGATAGATCGAATCTTACCTTGGACTTTTTCGCCTTTATTATGAGATTGAGAAAAATTCTGCCATGGATTACCCACGCATTGCTTCATACCTAGGGAAATACGACGACGTTCTTCATCGATTTCTAAAACCATAACAGGAACGACATCACCTAAAGAGACGACTTTGCTTGGGTGAACGTTTTTGTTTGTCCAGTCCATTTCAGACATGTGAACCAAACCTTCAACGCCTTCTTCAATTTCAACAAAACAACCGTAGTCAGTAATATTGGTCACTTTACCTTCTAGACGCTTACCGATAGGGTAACGTTCAACCAAATCTACCCATGGGTCATTACCCAATTGCTTCATGCCTAGCGATACGCGGTTACGTTCGCTATCGAAGCTTAATACTTTGACTTTAATATCCTGACCAACCGTCAACACCTCACTTGGATGCTTGACACGCTTCCAAGATATATCGGTAATGTGTAGCAGACCATCGATACCACCCAAATCAATGAATGCACCGTAGTCAGTAAGATTTTTGACAATACCATTTAGAATTTGTCCATCATGCAATGAATCAAGCAATGCTTGTCGATCTGCGCTGCTTTCTTCTTCAACGACTGCACGTCGAGACACAACGATATTATTACGCTTGATGTCCATTTTGATAACTTTAAACTCAAGCTCTTTGCCTTCCAAATATGAAGGATCACGCACTGGACGCACGTCAACCAATGATCCAGGAAGAAATGCACGAATGGTGCCAATTTCGACCGTGAAACCGCCTTTTACTTTACCTGAAATTAATCCAGTTACTGTTTCATTGTTTTCATATGACTTAGACAATTTACGCCATGATTCCTGACGTTTAGCCTTTTCACGTGATAACAATGTCTCACCGTATCCATCTTCAACTGAATCAAGAGCCACTTCAACTGTATCGCCAACGTTGACTTCCAATTCGCCATTTTTATCGAAGAACTCTTCGATAGCAACAATCCCTTCCGATTTCAATCCAGCATTTAATGTCACATAATCTTCATCAATCTCAAGAACGATGGCCGGAATAATTGCGCCAGAATGAAATTGTGTGCCAACAATACTTTTCTCAAATAACTCTTTAAAACTTTCAGACATGTTAGTTAACTCGGTTCACGATATGTGCAAAAGCTTATGCATAAGCCATGCACGCCTCATTATTTATGATAAAAATTAGAAACAGCTAAATAGCAGTTTCCCCCTACCACCGCACCACACAAACTATTTGCGTTTTTTTAATGCAAATAGTCCAGGATACAGTAATTTATTGCGTTTTTAATGCTACGCGCGATAATTGTAATATATTCTCGTACACTTGTACAATCGTTAGTCCAGTTGTATCGATCAATACGGCATCCTCTGCCGGTACCAGTGGAGAAGACGCTCGAGCCATATCGCGAGCATCTCGTTGCGCCAATTCTGCTGCAATGCTCGCTAAATCAACATCCAAGCCTTTATCTTTCAGCTGCAAATAGCGCCTCTTTGCGCGCTCTTCCGCCGTAGCAAACAAATAGATTTTTAAGATGGCATTTGGAAAAACAACGGTCCCCATGTCACGGCCATCTGTGACAAGCCCAGGCCATTCGGCGAAATCACGCTGCCGCTGCAACAATAACTTACGGATTTCGCCTATTGCTGCGATCTCTGAAGCTCGCTGGCCGACTGTTTCAGTACGAATGGCTCCGGTGACATCTTCTTCGTGAAGGTACGTCAAAACGTGACCATCAGCATCGACATCAAAACGAAATTTCATCATCCTCGCTTCTTCAGCTAAAGCAGACATATCTTGCTCGGAAAGCTGCTTCTTCATTGCAGAATAGGCTAAAATGCGATAAATCGCACCACTGTCTAGAAAATGCCAGCCTAATGCGTGCGCCAAACGGTTACACAATGTCCCTTTACCTGTACCACTAGGTCCATCAAGGGTAATAACAGGAATTGTTTTATGAACCATGGTTTACTTCTCTTATTGACATACCTAATGTTTGTGCCAATGGCACAAATGCCGGAAATGATGTAGCTATCGAATCACAATGATGAATCGTCACAGGTTCTTTGGTTAAAGCACCCGCTATAGCAAAAGCCATTGCAATACGATGATCATGCTTACTATCAACCATGCCACCTTGAAGTTGCCCACCGAAAATATGCACCCCATCATCTAAAGCACTGGCTTTTATCCCAAGTGCTTGTAGGCCGTTGACCATTGCAGCGATGCGGTCACTTTCTTTATAGCGTAGTTCCTTAGCGCCACGCAAAACTGTCTCTCCTTTTGCACAGGCTGCGGCGATAAAAATAATTGGAAACTCATCAATCGCTGAAGGAACCAACGATGGCAGTATTTCAATACCCTCTAAAGCAGCTGAACGAATATGTAAATCTGCCACAGGTTCCTCGCCATATAATCTTTTATTACTGATCCGTATTGAAGCACCCATACGATTTAATATCTCTATGACACCAACTCGAGTAGGATTGATACCTACATTTAAAATCCATAAATCAGATTGCGGAATTAAAGTAGCTGCAACCAAAAAAAATGCTGCAGAAGAGATATCACCTGGAACCTTCAAGTCAATACCCTGACACTCACTCAGCGCGTTGATCGTGATGGCATTCTCAGTTTTACGAATTGGATATGAAAATGCCGTCAACATTCGCTCAGTGTGGTCTCTAGTGAAACCGTCTTCAATCACCGTGGTTTCACCTACTGCATACATGCCAGCCAATAATATACATGACTTTACTTGTGCGCTCGCTTCTGGCATTTGATAGGCAATTCCTTGCAGATTTGGGACATTGTGAATCACGAGAGGTGGATGCCCCTCATGTGTTATGATTTCAGCACCCATCTGCCTTAAAGGCCTGGCTACTCGCTCCATCGGACGTCTGCGTAAACTCGCATCACCGGTTAATTTGCTGTTGAAATTTTGAGCGGACAATAGGCCGGATAGCAATCGCATGGTGGTCCCGGAATTACCGCAATCTATAAATGACTCAGGTTTTTCGAGTCCGTTTTTTCCGACACCATGAATAACGAGACGGTTTTCAAATGGGCCTTCTATTAAAACACCCATTGCCCTGAAGGCATTTACTGTCGCCAGGCAATCCTCAGAAGCCAAGAAGCCATCAATGGTCGTTGTGCCTTGTGCTATTGCGCCCAACATCACAGCTCGATGCGAAATAGACTTATCACCTTGAACTTCAATTCGACCTTGGATAGCAGAACTTAGCGAGCTGATGATATCTGTCATTGAGCCACACCCTCGGCAAACTCTTGCATGAATTGAATCAAAGCATCCACGCCAGCCATGGGCATCGCATTATATAAACTTGCACGTAACCCACCCACCAAACGGTGCCCTTTCAAAGCAAGTAATCCTGCAGCTGTAGACTCTGTTAAAAATTTAGATTCTAGTGCCGCATCTTGGAGATGAAAACAGACATTCATAATCGAGCGTGATTTTTTTTCAACTCGACAATCATAAAATGAATGTGAATCGATAAAATCGTACAATTTATTTGCTTTTTGTAAATTTATCTGGTGAAGTGCATGGACACCACCCTGAGCTTTTATCCATTTCAACATTTTTAGCATTAAATAACAGTTAAAAGTCGGTGGTGTTGCATACAAAGAACGGTTCGATATATGCGTACGATAATTTAACATGGTTGGGATCGGGTATTGGGTCCCATGTTTTAGTAAAGCATCTTTTACAATCACCACAGTGAGTCCCGCTGGTGCTATATTTTTTTGTGCACCTGCAAAAATCAACCCATAATCTTCAATATTCAGAGGCTCACTCAACAAACTTGAGGTCATATCCACGACCAAAGGAATATCACCAAATTGTGGCACTTCAGAAAAACGCACACCGTTGATGGTTTCATTGGATGTGTAATACACATAAGAGGTTTGATCTTGAATCTCAAAGCTCAAGGGATTTGGTACCGCATATCCACCGTTCTGCGTGGAGTCAGCCACACAGTATGCCTGCTTTAAAAGCTGACATTCTTGATAGGCCATGGACGACCATACCCCTGATACCAGATAACCCGCTTTTTGATGATGATCGAGTAAATTCAGAGGTACCATGGCAAACTGTAGTCGCGCTGGGCCACCGATGAACAAGACATGGTAGTCATTGGGAATGCCCAAAACCTGACGCCAAAGTGTCTGAGCTTCCTCCATCAGTTCAACAAAAGGAGGCGTACGATGCCCAACTTCCATCACTGACATGCCAAGATCATGCCAGTTTAGTAATTCATCTTGCGCCTCTCGCAAAATTTCTTCTGGTAAGGTCGCAGGACCAGCTCCAAAATTATATGGTCTCGTCGCCATCCTCAGTTCCCTCTTCGACTTGAATTTCTTCTATACGCTGCATACCGACCACGTGCTCTTTAGCTGCAACATTAATCAATCTTACACCTTGAGTATTACGTCCAATGATAGACAATTCATTGACTTTGAAACGAACCAATGTGCCTTGATCAGTGATCAGCATCGCTTCATCGTTGTCATCAACTTGAATTGCCCTGACGACTTTACCGTTACGCTCATTGACTTGGATTGAAATCACACCCTGCCCACCACGTCCGGTGACGCGATATTCTTCAACATCTGTTCGTTTTCCATAACCAAACTCTGTAGCAGTCAAAATCGTACCCGCAGATTTAGCGACCACCAAAGAAATAACAGCCTGTCCATCGGCCAAACGAATACCACGTACCCCCCTTGCCGTTCGACCCATAGGACGAATTAAGTTTTCGGCAAAACGAATGACTTTACCGGCATCAGAGAATAACATAATGTCTTTCGTGCCATCTGTGATATCAACACCAACTAAACTATCTTGCTCATCTAAGTCGATGGCAATAATACCGGAGCTGCGTGGACGGCTAAATGCGGTCAAAGGAACTTTTTTAACTGTACCCTGCTTGGTAACCATGAAGACAAAACAATTTTCTAGATACTCACGCACAGGCAACATGGCATGAATAGACTCATGTTCAGCTAAAGGTAAAATATTGACAATAGGCTTTCCGCGCGAAATACGGCTCGCCAAGGGTAACTCATAGGCTTTTAGCCAATACAATTTGCCGTGGTTAGAAAAGCACAGCAAAGTATCATGTGTACTTGCTATCACCAAATGTTCGATGAAATCTTCATCTTTCACATTGGTTGCAGACTTACCTTTACCACCGCGTCGTTGTGCTTGATAAGCAGAGAGGGGTTGATATTTCACATAGCCGTGATGCGAAACTGTGACCACAACATCTTCTTCGGTGATTAAATCAGCAATGGTTAAATCTTCTTGTGAAGCAATAATTTCGGTGCGACGTGTATCCCCAAACTCTGACTTCATCGCCTCCAACTCTTCACGAATCACAGCCATTAGTCTTGGAGGAGATGATAGAATATCCAGTAAATCTTGAATTAATGCCAACAAAGATTCAAATTCGTTTAGAATTTTTTCTTGTTCTAAAGCCGTCAATCGATGCAACCTTAACTCTAAAATTGCTTGTGCTTGTTCAGGCGATAAGGAATAACCCGCTTCGCTCAAGCCATAAATAGCAGGCAAATCATCTAGACGGCTGGCATCACTAAAAGCCTTGGCTAACATGGTTTTGACCAACCCTGGTTGCCATACTTTTGCAAGCAAAGCTTCTTTCGCAGCCTGTGGAGTGTTTGACTGCTTGATCAATGCAATCATTTCGTCAATATTGGCTAAAGCAATACCTAAGCCTTCTAAAATATGAGCTCGGGTTCTAGCTTTTTTCAACTCGAAAATACAACGTCTTGTCACCACTTCGCGGCGATGCTTGAGGAAGTACTCCAGAATTTGTTTTAAATTCAAAGTCTTTGGTTGGCCATCAACCAAGGCAACCATATTAATACCGAAAACATTTTGCATTTGTGTATGCGCATAGAGGTTATTCAGTGTTACTTCAGCAACTTCTCCACGCTTTAGCTCAATGACAACCCGCATTCCCTGACGATCTGACTCATCACGTAGACCAGAAATGCCTTCTAGTTTTTTATCTCGTACCAACTCAGCAATCCGTTCAACTAAACGCGCTTTGTTGACTTGATAAGGAAGCTCATGAATGATAATCGCTTGACGGCCAGAGTGTTT
>VFQP010001396.1_pt1 | contig 32683 bp, 55 predicted proteins | sample 3512351 | NCBI WGS metagenome assembly VFQP01 (sample SAMN10412372, study PRJNA504923) | tailings metagenome | isolation source: Relicate 1 Philex TSF1 revegetated site | place: Philippines: Tuba, Benguet | collected 2017-08-29
GGGGGATGTGTTGGGGGTTGTACATAATCCCATGTCGTCATTATCACATTATCATTGTTTCATTAGTAATATTATTATCAAATTGTTACAATAACCACACTAGTATCATCACATTATTTGTATCGCATTTTATCTCACATACTCACACACCCCATCATCATCACATTATCACACGCATCACCATACACATCACCACAGACAACCACAGCCAAGGTAGCAATCATCACAGCACACCTGGCAATGGCGGGCAGCCTACTGTGGAGGGCTGCAGGTGTTGATCTCACACAGCCAGCTGAGGTATACAGCTGCTACATGCATGTGTGGAAATTGTTCTACCTGCAGTACCTGGTTGTGTTGTTGTGTCGATGAACAATGCTTGGGTGTGCTAAACACACACACACACAGCAATGTGCACAATTGATGAGAGGATTATGCAAACATTGGTCTTGTGGGTTTTATTCAATGGGGTGGGTGTGAATTTGGGGTGGGTGTGAATTTGGGGTGGGTGTGAGAAGGGTACGAGAAGGGGGGGATATGGAAATGATGTGTGGGTCTGAATATTCGTGTGTGTGTGTGTAATATGCGTATTGGTATTGGTGTGAAGAGTACGTGGTGACGGGGTTGTTGTGGAATTGAAAACCATGTGTTTGGTTGGCGTTGGTGTTGTTTACACTGTGAGTTGCACTAGACATGGTGGCACTAGAGACTGGTGGGAGTGGTATTATTGACGCGTTGTGCACCAATCATGGTGTGTTGTGTTGTGCACTATGTGTTGTGCATTGACATGGTGTGTTGTGCACTGTGTGTGTGTGTGTGTGTCTGCAGGTTGCGAATGTACATTGATTATTAACCACACTCATGTACAATTTCCCCCTGATTTCCTCCTTGTTACAACAACACACTCCTTGTTACAACAACACACTCCTTACACAACAACACGCAAGCATATGCCCGGTAGCACCATGGTGCTGATGTGTCACTGTGTTGATGTGGCACCACTGTCTTGATGTGGCACCACTGTCTTGATGTTGTATGGTTACAAACACATGCGTGGATGTTGTATGATTTACACACAACACACATACAAAAAATGGCGTGGTGTTCTTTTGGTTGATGTTTGATGATGATGATAATGTTGACGTTGACAACAACAAAAACAAGAACAACAAAAACAACGACAACATGAAATGCACAATACAGATGTAACACCCACTAGATGTGTAATATTCATTGGTGGTGTTTTCTACTAGTGTTATCACATGGTGTTTCTGTCTGGTGTGTCCACATGTGACATGGTGTTTCCCATTATAATGGTGTTTCACATGGAAATACACCTGGCATGGAAATACACCTGGGATGGACATACCCCTATATGGAGGGTGGTTTACACTGTACATGCCTCCAGCTTCCATCCCACCCCCCTCAGAGAAAGGCAATGCACCCCCCCTCTCTTTTCACACTTTTCTTGCCTCCAGCTTCCACTCAAATTCCAACACACTCAAACAATTCCCCTTTTCATCAGCATCTGCCCAGTCATCACTCAAGTCAACATCTTCAAGAACCGTGCCATCAATTGATTTGACCATAAACGTGTCCTGTGGATGAAAGGCTATTGGTTCTAGGCCCCGGCAGTCAAACCCTATGATGGGCACAAATTGACCATTATCTTCTGCAGTGTAGCGACGGGTTACGTTTTTGACTGGGGCTATGTTGAGGTCTGTTTTTGGTGTGTGTGTGTGTGTGTGTGCGACAAAATACAATATACATGCACGTCATTTTACAATATATACAATACACAATGCACAACTCAGTACAAAACACACATACATGATTCCTTCTTACTGTCCTTTTCCCATTTGAGTGTAAAGTTTGCAGTACCCCTGCTGCCCGTCAATTCATGCTGCTCATCTGCACACACAAACACATTTTCCCGTACATCATCTCCCACACTGTTTTTCAACTGTGTTATGGTGGTGGGTGGTGGTGGGTGGTGGGGGTGATGGTGGGTGATGGTGGGTGATGATGGGTGATGTGGGGGTGCTGGTTTTGATGCGTGCCAGCCTGCATGGTAGTATGACACATAGCACATGACGTACAGCACACGCAGCACATGACGTATATGACGTACAGCACATGCAGCACAGTCAACAAACAACGAGTGTTGCCGCCCCCACGAACCGTCAGGCAGTATTGTGCACCATCTGGAATCCACAACTCTGCTACATTTTCTATGGTTGCCTTGATAGATAATACAATCAACTGTGTGTGTGTGACAGGTACGTGAAGAGCTGAGCTTGTCGAGGAACTGGACATGCAGCATCCACGTACCACCATGATGCTGTTTGTGTCCAGTCACCTCGCAATCTCGATGCGTTACCAGATACACTGCAGTATAACAATGCACGTGCGATGGTGATTTAGTTGGAAAACAAATGATGAAGAGCTTGTTTTCATTTTTTTTTCTACACACCATTGACCAGCATCACTTGCACATTATTACTCAAAAAATCACCCCCATGCATCATGTTTTCGTTCAAAAAGAAGCAAGACACCCAACACAATCAATCATCAAGCTCGGCACAAATTCCTCGTGGACCGTACCCTGTCGGGTTTTGTGATCTAGAATGGGCCAAATTTGGAAACAACACATCCGTCAACATACATGGCAGCACCGTACGTGTTGATTGATTATCACGGATGATGATCATCAATGCACAATATCCGCCCTGTAACCTCAACACACAGCACTTGGTGGCCCGCATCTTTTATCCATGTGCCCCAGAACCTGGAAAGACATACCAACCCATGAAATGGTTGTCTGACAGCCGCTACGTTGAAGGTGAGGGTTGTTGTAACCATACCACTACGTAGTGTGGTGTTGACACTATCGTGTATTTGTATGTATGTGTGCTGCATGTGCAGTCCCCACCATTCCACTACACCCACATATCTTGTTATGTAATGTATTGCAATGTGTGTGTGCTCCATGTGTAATCTCCCCACATGATATCCACTACAGGTTATGTTGAGTTTTTGTTTTGGCAGAGTAAATCATGGCGAATGGCGTTTCTCAAGCAGATTGCTCGGGGTATTGGGCATTGGGAGGCCAACGCACTGTGCGTGTAGTGTTGCGTGTTGTAGTGTATGTTGTTGTGGTATTGGTGTGGTGTTTTTGTGTATGTTGTTGTGTTGTAGTGATGTATATGGTTGTGTTGTAGTGATCTATGTGGTGATACGTAGCTGTAGTGGTACATGTTGATGTAGTCACCCATCACACGTGTGTTTCCCAATCACAAAACCACACCCAACCTCAAGACTCTCACAACACACCCTCACAACACACCCTCACAAACCACATGCTCCCAACATGCGCTCACAAACCACAGGCATGTGCGCGTGCTGCAAGGCGCCCCACTCGCCACCCACCCCCCACCCACCACCGCCCCACCCGACCCCACCCACCCCCCACCCACCTTCCCCCTGGTGGTGTTCTCACATGGTGTTGGGAGTAATCGTAATACGTATTCACTACTTGCGGCAGACCTGGCTTCACGTGGGATGGTGGTGGTGTGTGTGGAGCATGTTGATGGGACTGCGTGTGGCGCTCAGCTGGCGTATGACAGTATGTGTGGTTGTGTTCACATGCATGTCCACATACACACATCCCCTTACATACCCTCACACACACACACATACACACACTCTCACATACCCTTACATACCCTCACACACCTACACACTCCTCTCACACACCCTTACACACGCACATATACATACCCTCATATAGCCTCACACACCTACACACTCCTCTCACAGTGGGGTGGCGTTGTTTTGATGGTCAGCTGGGTAACCTCCCAACCCGTTATAGGAAAACAGCATATAGAGTAGCTGAAATGAAAACAGCCATTCAGTTGATGACACAAATGCATACTGGTGCCTTTGCTGGGGTGAGTGATGATGGTGGTGGTGATGGTGGTGGTGATGGTGGTGGTGGAGGTGGTGCTCATAATCACAGTCAACATACCAGTCAACACACTAGTCAACACACCGGTCAACACACCAGTCAACATACCAGTCACCATGTCAACACCCATCCGCCACCATCATCAACAGCACCACCAACACAACCCACAACCCAACCACCCATCCATGACAGCAGCACCCAGCCAGCACCATCAGGAACAGCATCCACAACCCAACCACCCACCCATGACAGCAGTCACCACCCACCCACCCACACACACACCCATCACATTCGCCTCAGTGATCATCTCGACCCCACCACCTTCTTTTTGGGCCGCTTGGATGTGCAGCATATTATTGTCATGGGGCACTCCTATGGGGGGGCTACAGCAGCATGTGTGGCTGCAGAAATGGCTGTAGAAAAAATAATGGAGACAGGAAATTCTATGGCTGCAGAAATGGCCGTACAAATGGGTACACAAACCACCACTATGGCTACAGAAACCACTAGGGCATTAAAAACCACCACTATGGGTGCTGAAACGAGCCATATACATGCTGCTGTTGCACCACCACGACAACAACAGAAAACTGCGTGCCAACAACAACAAAAACAGCAACCTACAATTGCATGTTGTGTGGTGCTTGATCCATGGTGGCCTGCCGTGCCCCCAGATCATGTGCTGCTGACTGGACAACACAAGGTGAGTGGATTTACTGAAGTTGAGGATGAGAGTGGACAACATACAGTGAGTGGATTGACTGAAGGTGGTGGTGACAAGGACAAGGGGACGGCAGTGGGGCACACAGAGCAAGGGAATGATGTACAACAAGGAGACGAAGTACAACAAAAAGACATGTTGTTGCCATTGACGTATGGGGGGGTGCTGGGTGCTGGGTGCTCTGTGTTTTTGTGTACTTGTGTATTTGTGTGCTTGTGTTTTTATGTTTTTGTGTGTGTATACGTGTCATGGTTGCTTCTACACCCCACATACACATACCCCAACTCCCGCACGTACACATACCCCCCCAAACCCTCCCCCCCCCCACACCCCCACACAGCTGTATATATTCACAAGACTGGACCACACCAGATGCTTCCGGTGACATGACATGTGGGGCAACCCAACACACCACCCTCATGCACCGGGCCCCTGCCCGGGGTGGCATGGTTGCCCTCGCACTCAAAGAATCACAACATAATTCATGTTCGGACATCCCCTCGCTTTTCGCAGACAGCATGGGGTGGTTTTTAAAGCACCTCGGGTTTGTGCAAGGGGAGGTGACACCCCTGCGGCAACTGCTGCGAGGTGTGAATGGGGTGCTGGTGGCGATGGAGGGACTGGGAGGGGTTGTGCTGAGAGGGGGTGAGGCCCAGGGGTTGATAGGGGGGAGTGGGTTGATAAATGCAGCAGACTGGCAGAGTGCAGGCATGGAGGGTCCCCGTATGAAGGAGGCGAGTGACATGGGTGACAAGGGAAATGGTGTGGTGACGAGGGGCCATGCAGCATGGGTGCGTGCGTGTTTTGCCGAGTACTGCAGCATGTTGGACATTGCAGAGAGTAGCAGGGAGGGATGATTATGACTGTTTTGCACAGTTTTGTTTTCTGCTACCACCAATTTGTTGTTTTCCCGTCGATTCATTTTTTTGACAAGCAGTGAAACACGCCATTGTTGTGCCATCGATCATCTTTGACTAGGAATTCCTCCACTCTATAAAACCTCCATCAAATCAAAATCCATCAGGATCATCATCAATTATGACTGCGCCAACATTGCAGGAGCTTGCAACGCAGCTTGCTACGCCAGGAAAGGGCTTGTTGGCATCGGATGAATCCACAGGCACGATTGGCAAGCGCCTCGAAAAGGCTGGCATTGAAAACACTGCAGAACAACGAAGGTATGCTTGTACACATCCGATGAGGTGATGTGATGAGGTGATGATGACGATGTGTATCCCCATGTGCCCTCATCGTCAACCCATGTCAACACAGGGCATATCGCGAGCTCTTTTACACCGCCCCCATAGGCGACAGCATTTCTGGCACGTGTATTGCATGCATACCATAGTGTACTTGCTGATGCTTTGCTACCAGTGGCCCCTGTGCGTCCCCTCCTCTCTATCACCTGCTGTATATCCCTTGTTCTCTCTCACCCTGTTGTCTATCACCTGTTGTCACTCCCCTGCTCTCTCTCACCTGCTCTTGTGTTTCCATTGTCACCCATAGGTGCGATTTTATTTGAGGAGACATTGTACCAATCCACAAGTGAGGGTGTGCCCTTTGTTGATGCACTACAACAGCAGGGGATTCTTGTGGGTGTCAAGGTGGACAAGGTGTGTGTATGCTGTGTAATGTGTGTGTGTATACTGCATGATGTGTGTGAATGTGTGTGTATGTTGTACTGCAAACCATGTGTATGAATATATTGTGATGATGGCTATCTGCACGCATGATGGTACTACCACACACACACACACACACCACATTATACAACAACTTTTGCGACACACGACCATAGCAGACAACACATACACCATCAAACACAAACACACAGGGGCTGGTACCATTGGAAGGTCACCCACTAGAAACTTCCACACGGGGATTGGAGACACTGGATACCAACTGTCAGGAGTATTACAGGTTGCATTTGTGTGGTGTGTGGTTGTGCTTAATACAACACACACACAGTGTTTAATACAACACACATATATACAATACCATACACACAATACCATAAACATCACACACACACATACACACACACACCATACAACACAGGCAGGGTGCACGATTTGCCAAGTGGCGTGCTGCACTCCGCATAGCCCCTGGGTGTCCCTCTGATGCTGCTGTTGAAGTGAATGCACACCAGCTGGCACAGTATGCTGCAATATGTCAGGTGTGGGAGTGCATGAGTGGGTGTGTATGTGTATGTGGGCGTGGGTGTATGTGTATGTGTGTGTGTATGCAGCGTATGTCAGGTGAGGTAGTGCAATACCGCATCCACAACACACACACATGCTCACATGCAGATATACACACCCACCCACACCTACACCCACCCACACTCCTAGACACCCACCCACACTCCTATACACACACACACACTCCTATACACCCACATACACTCCTGTACCCCCCCCCCCCACCCATACACACAGCGTTGTGGTCTGGTGCCAATAGTGGAGCCTGAGATACTTATTGATGGTGATCATGATATCAACACATTTGCACACGTGTCACAGCGTGTGATTGCTTCATGTGTGGCGCAGTTGTGGCAACAGGTGTGGTGTTGGTATAGTGATGGGGGGGGTATTGGTGAAGTGGTTGGGTGGTGATGGTGGATGATGATGTTTCCCACACACACTGTTTCCCCCTCACACTGTTTCCCGCACACATACTCACCCATGACGCCCACTCCCTCCTACCTCCCTCCCACATGTACAATGTGCCCTCACATGACCCCCTCACCCTCCCACATGTAGAATGTCTCATTAGAAGGGTGTCTCCTCAAACCACAAATGATGATACCAGGCAGTGAATACCCAGCAACACGCCCTGGGTCTGACATAATAGCACACAGTACCCTGTCTGTCATGCGGCATGTGGTACCACCTGCTATTCCTGGCATCATGTTTTTGTCTGGTGGGCAATCAGAAGAGGTGTGTGTGGTGCGTTTGTGTGTGGTGTGGGTGGGTGGGTGGTGGGCAATCAGAAACGGTGTGTTTGGGTGGATGGGTGGGTGGGGGGTGGGGGGAATGTGTGTGTGTGTGTGTGTGTGTGTTTTATGCTGTGCAATCATGTTGATGCGCGGGTGGGAGAAAGGAACAGGTGACTACACAATATCACACCACACCATATCATCCCGCACCACAAAACACCACATCATCCCGCACCACAACACACCACATGCACTCCCCAGGAAGCAACCATCAACCTAAACACACTCAACATCCTGGCACGCTCTGGTACACCTGGCACCTCAGCACCATGGTCACTGTCATTCAGCTATGGGAGGGCATTGCAGGCTAGTGTACTCAAGCTGTGGAGTGCAGGGAAAGGCAACAGGTAGTGATAGAAGTGGTGATAGAAGTGATAGAAAATGGTAGAAAGACATATGTGTGTGAAAGATGTATGTGGGGGAGAGTATGGGAGGGTGGGTGGTGGGTGTGGGTTGCATTGCGTGGTGTGGCGTTTTGATGTGGAGTAGTGTATCGCCTACATCAACATTGTACATCTACATCACCATGCAGGGAGGAGGCAATCAAGATGGCAGCATCCCTTGCACGTGTCAACGGAGAAGCGAGTGTGGGCAAGTACAAGGGACAACATCCATCCATAACTGGCAGTGGGCTCATCATTGATGCGAATAGAGGGTGGCGAACGGATGTGTGAGGGAGTGGGTGTGGTGTATATGTTGTTTGACCCACAATATTATATTTGTTTCCAGACTTTTACCATCTTAAAACAACAAATATGGCGTTGAGATGGCCAGAACCACATGAACACGTCAAAAAACTCACCACCGACACTGTTTGGACAGCATCACATCCCCAATTATCAACTCTCGAGCTGCTACGCGATTGTGGTGATGATATAGCCGACGATGTCATTCTACACTGGAGAGAACAACCGAATGGTTCTGTTTTTGAGGCATTTCATACTGCTTTTGTCGACAACGCAGATGATGTACCCAAAGCCTATGCACGCCTGCGCACTGCAACCACCACTGTACCTTGCTGGGTAGACTGGAACCTTGTGGCACAGGGACAAGCCGTATTCTGGCGCTATTGCATCCCCATACTGCAGGCAAGGGTGTTGCTTGTTGTCGACGGGTGGAGCATCCACAATGACGCATCTTGACGCCAACTTCATCAGCGTACCAAAGAGGAATCCCTCACACACCCCACAACCCGCCCCCAAACCCTCACACACATAGGCACTGTTTCACTGCAGCTTGGTTGGTGGGTATGGTGCACCCAAGATAAGCGCAGTGTTGAGCAGCACAGGGTATTTGGCAGGGGATGCAGTGATGCGCAGATTAGCTGAGACATCCTTGTTTTGCATAGAATTGATGAATGGTAGGTGTGTGTTTGTGTGTGGGTGTGTGTGGGGGGGGTAAAGTGCTATGTAAGGAGATGGGTATGTATGCTTGATACACGTACATACAACATACAACACACATACAGCACACACGCACATGCACCACACACGCACACACAACTCTTTACATACCCTCTGTCTGCTCACATACACATATCCACGCACATCAGATGTAGCCAGCCTACAGCCAGGTGGTCGTGCATGGTGTAATATTGTCAATGTACGCCTCATGCATGCTCGTGTACGTGTGCGCCTTACAAAACCCACCATGACAAAACCCACCGCCATGCATGGGACGACCAACAATGACAATACGAAGAACTGTAATTCAGTTGACAAGGATGACAAGATAACTGACAGTGAGATGGATGAAGGGTCACATGACAACAGCGGAATTGACGATAGTGTTGACCATAATGTTGACCATAGTGTTGCTAGTCAACATGGCAGCACAAGCGGGAACAAAAGCACAGACATGGCGACAACAGAAGCAGCTACAGCAACCACCACCATCAAAGCCACCATCATCAACAACAACAACAACAGCAACACAACACAAACAACAATGAATGCATCTCATAGCAAATATGACCCTGGCAGTGTGCAGCATGCTTCACGATACAATAGAGAGCGTGATGGTCTTGCTATCAATCAGGTGCATGATATGTTACTCATGCACGATTGATGTAGTACTCATACATTATTGATGTATTGCTCATGTTTTATTGATGTATTCCTCATAATGCATATTCCATGTATTACTCATACACTATTGATGTATCGATGATGTATGTAGATACCACCCACACACTATACCCTCACCCCTCCCTACCCACCCACAGGAAGACATGATTGCCACCCTCCTCTCCTTTTCCTCCATCGTCATCGATGGCATACAACGCCTTGGTATGCACATGCCCACCCGTGACTCGCATGCCTACCTCCACCTGTGGCGGTGGGTGGGATTTGTTATGGGTGTGGATCAGCAGCACTGCCCCCTGCAGCATGGGGTGGAGCATGCACAGAAATGGACCGATGCTATTGTGGTGCACTTGGTGCAGCCTGATAACGAATTGGTACGCGTTGGGTGGGTGGGTCCATCATCATGCACGACACTTGTATCACACCACCACCAGCACCACAACTCCCCAACACCTTCTTAACACCCCCCCCTCACCCCCCCCCCACACAACACAGAGCAAGCAGCTTGCACAGCATAGCCTCCAACGCGCTGCTGCCTTCAGCCACATGCCCCTCGGCTACTACCACCAAGTCACCCGCACCATGCTGTGTGATGAATGGGCAGACGCATACCACCTCCAGAGGGGGTCCCTGTGGTGGCGGGGGGCCCTGTTTATTCAAGTACAGGTGCTTCGGCTTGCGGTGATGCTGGAACGGTGGGCCCCTTGGTGGGCCCGGTTTCGTCGCAGGCGGGCCCAGGGTGCCGTCATGTTGATGTTTATGGGGATGCTGGGTGGGCATGGACGGGTTTCGTTTTATGGGGGGAATGGTGTGGGGGGTATGGGTGAGGTGGGAGAGGGGGGGGTGTGTCCAATGACAGGGGGGGGGCATGAGTGAGGAAAGGAGAGGGGAGTTACTGAGGTTTGTTGAGATGGAGGGATTGTTCTGTAATTGACACGATGGCATGGATGATACTGGTGTGCTGGTTCTTTTGTACGACAAGGTTTTGTGCATGTGGTTTATCATTTATCATTTTTGTGTGTATTGATTATCAATTGCTTACATTATGATATATAAATAAACATCACACAGCCTCAATACCACACTACATGTTGTGCAACATGCAGTTTCCAATCACACTCGTCTGTAGCATGATCGACATCAAGATACCAATAATAAATACCAGGATACAGCACACACAATACAACAAGGTAGCAGTCATTCTAGTGCCATTCATTTCCTGCACACTCCACTGTTTACTATTTCCTGTGCACTCCACTGTCATGTATTTCCTGTGCACTCTGCCCTCACATGCCACAACCAACCCACATGAGCCTATCACTCTACAGCCCCATGAGCCTGTCGAGTCTTCGTATCAATGCCTTGGTGCGCTGTTCCTCTTGTGTTGTCTTGCTGTTGCTCATGCTTGCTGGGGGACGCCGTACAGTGGTGGCTGTGTATGTGAAGAATGAAACACAATGATGATGGTGAGGAGGAGGAGGAGGAGTATGGTGTGTGGAAGGAAAAACCATGCTAGTGATGTGTTGTACAACAGGAAATACAAGTGTGATGGGCTATACCACAGACACATTGTACACGCCCACAACCACCATCATCACACCTTGTCGTTTGGTGCCTTGTGATGATGCAGCAGAGGTGGGGCGCTTGGTGGTCGGTGCTGCCACCACGTGTGTTACTGTGGGCGGAGATGTATAGCAATGGAAGGAGATGTATAGCAATCGTTGTGTCATAGCAGCTATTGTGTCAGCAATGAAGATTATTTGTTAAGCATGCTTTGCGTGTCCATCACCATGGACACCCACCCACACATCCCCACCAACCACCCCCCCACACACCCTACGCACTTGTTGGTTGTATGGCTGTGGCGTGTTCCACAACGTGCTGTCGCAATTCTTGTCCCCTCAAGCCCTCTGGTGCTTCTTGGTATGCCTGCAATGCAGCTGCATGCAGCCTGAGTGCTTCTGATTCTGATGCACACGCTCCTGGGTGGGCAGTTGGTGGAGCATGACAATTATGATGATACCAAATACACCACCACCTTGTAACAGCACGTACCAACCACAATTGGATCTGTGTCGATGTAAGCGCGGGTGAGGATGACTTGCCACATCCCCTGAGACCGAAACACGCCGTCTGTCATTATGACTGGTGGATTGGTTATAGATGTGTAGTGTTTAGTTAGTACATTATTCTTGCTCTAGTGTGTGCCTTACTTTACTATTATAACGATTGTTTGTTACCAAAAAATAATCACGGCTTGTACAAAAAAAACACCACCCAAAAAATCATCGTCCCTCACTTGGAGAAGACTGCAGCTCCACATCCAACACAGGGGCATATGCAATATCCCCTCCAGGCTGTTCCACCACCACCCCAGCAGGTGCGGCCAGCTTGGCAAAGCTCTCATGTACTTGGGGCTTGGTCACACTGGCATGCTCTCGGTCGAGTGCAAAGCACAGATAGACAACGTTGGTCACGTCCACCACCATGCCACTCACAAACCCAATACACATGCAGCTAAACATAAAGGCAATAAGGCCAAACACGAGGGCTGTGCTGAAGACCTGTTGTTGTGTGTACGAGTGGTGTGTTCTTACATTCACCCTCAGCCACCCCACCTATAGTCACACATACCATAGTCATTGACCCATCATGATCCTTGGGCACTGTGGGAACCCCCAATACCCACGTCATGGCAAACACACCCCACCCAATGAGCATCGATATGGTGGCCCCCACCAACCCAAGCAGGGTGCCTGGGATCAAACCCACGCTGGCAACCTCGAGGAAATTGCTGGTCAGGAGATTGTGGCTCTTGCGTGCTGCTGGGAAAAATGACATGCCTGTGTTTTTGTGTGTGGGTGTTTTTTTTTTTTTTGTGTGTGTGTGTGTGCGTGCATGCGTGTGTGCGTGTTTGAATAAAAAGGATTGGTAATACATGTGGCACAAGTACAAGACAGACAAAATATATACACATTATACTACTTGTACATTGTCACCACATGTACAACCACTCAAAACATACACACTCAACACCCGCCCACTCAACATACACTCAATACACGCACCTGTCATGCCAGCATACAGAAGAGCATATGTCGTCAGCCAGTTGACATACGACTCAATCACACGCATAATACACCTCAACACACGATTTTCACACAAGCCTCGTATTGCTTGCACAAGGGATTGTATAAGGGCACCCACTGCAATGCAACCCAGTGATTCTGTCAAAGCACGACGCAGGTGCTTGTGGGTGGTGTTCTGTGGTAGTGGTGAGGAAAAAAGGGGGGGTGTTGATGTAAGCAACAAGTGGTTGAGACATGCATGCATGATGGGTGCTTGCTTTTTGTATCAAGAAACCCATTGTACATCATCATATAACACCATGCCAACACAACAAAGCAACAACAGCAACAAAGCAACAACAGCAACAAAGCAACAACAGCAACAACAACACCCTACCTGCACAACACCCGGGGGCGCAAAGTACCAATCCCGCACCACCCCCCCAATGCAAAACCGACGCACACCCAGAATAATCGCCCCCGTCCACCCAATCATCACCACCCCCGCAATCGTCATCAATGCAGGGGGACGCTCTGTGTCGAGTATGCAACAGGAGACGGTGTTGTGAAACGCATCCGTGCATGCACCCTTGTCGTGGGTGGTGACGTTGGGGTTGGGTATGAAATTGTTTTGGCGCATGATGATGGCGACTGTCAATCCAAGCAGGGGGGCTGTGTGATTGGGTGGTGTGTGGTTGAGTGTGGTGTGTGTGTGTGTGTGTGGTTGGATTGTGTGTGTTTTTTTTGTGTGTGGTATACTCCCCACTTTTTTCTCTTCATACTTTCTGCAAGGAGCCCTACAGCAAAGGTTGCCAGGCATACATGCAGCACACCACGAGCCTGAGTGATGCATGCACTTGCAGTACCTGTGTGTGTGTATGTGTTTTTGATTGTGTACACAAAGTGTTTATCAGTAAACAAGTGCACCGTGCGTGCCGAAAAATCCACACCCAACCACACCCACCGAGCATGCTGCTGACAAACGCCAATCGCTTGCGTAGGGAAAAGTAGATAATGCCATACACCAGCAAAAGCACCCCACCAAAGCTCGCAGCCCCCACTGCTCCTGGAAATGCCACATGATCGGTCCCTGCAGCCCCTGCGAATATTGTGCCCGACACAAGCATGGTGCCAAAGAGGGCAAGATGAAAGTACATGGTGCCATATACAATCACCCGCGGGAACGCAGTGCACGCCATGAGGAGCAGCCTGGCTGCAAGAGGGGGGAGGAGGATGACAGATGCCCATGCAAGGTACAGGACCCATGAGGGGACGTCGTCGGTGGTTTGCATCAAGCCGCGACGGGATTTGACTTGGCAAGAGTAGGGATCCAGGTTTTTCTCGTACACTGGAGAGCTGTTGTGGTGTAATGGAGGGGTGGTGTTGGGGGGCGGTGCAAGCGTGGTCGTGTGCAAGCTCCTGCATCACAAACGTACCTTGTTGTCAAGGTGATGCACCCCAGCACGAGCCACAGTACCATGCACACGACATAGGCAATGAGGAATGCACGGTCTGCTTTCGGGTTGTCGTCACGGCTGGACGTGAGCAATCCATGCTTTTCCTCGTGATCCTCAGGCGTTTCCTCCTTGGACGCAAGTGGAGCGTATTGCGACATGATGGTTGGTAACACACGAGGTTACATGTGGATTTTCGTATGGTATGGTAATGTTACATGTGGATTTTCATCAACCAGAGACATTGGAAGCTGTGCATGACCTTCCCGGATACGCGTGAAGTTATATCTTTGTACAATCCCATCTTGTACACCACTACCCTGTGAGCGCCTTTTTGACACTCCTGTGTGTGTGTGTACACAACCTGTAGGTGTGCAACTGGGTATTGGGTGTAAGACCCCCCACAAACACACACATACTGGAATACGGAAAACGTCACAGGCTCGTAGTTTTTGTCCAAAAACGGTGCCCATGTTGCCCCATACGTGTGCACCTTGTTGGTCTGGGTGGTGCCATCCTGTCCGTCCACAAATGGCAACCCCGCTTCAGCCTGTGTGTTGACGACGTGCTGCACATGTGCCAAACGCACAAGAACCCCTGCTACTGCAACCACAACACATACCCATGCCAGGACACTTCCTTTGAGATTGTACACATCTGCAAACCCCTCGTTGACCAACTGTCCAGTGTACTGCCCGCTACGAAACCCAGCTGTGCAGTAGCACACAACACGGTGGTTTTTGTACTTGGTCTTGTCAGCCTCAAACTCCTCTTTTGAAACAACGGGCCCTGGCAATCGCGAAACCTCACGTTCTGTATGTTGTGGTGGTACGCTGTGTGGGTACATTGAGGGCGAGCGTTGCAGACCCAACCCACCTTCTGGGGTGCGCACGTCCACGATGATGAGCGGATGGTTGCCCTCTTCCTTGATAAACTCCTGCAATGTGGCTGGGACAATGTTGGTGATATTGCTAGGCAACTTTTGACTCAATCTAACGAATTCCTTTTCGAGGGCAGGGGAGAGTTGTGTCCCATCTTGTTGTTGTCCCTGTTCATCCACCGACATGATTTTTACACAGTGTTTACGTGGTTGAATGCGTGGTTGAATGCGTTGGCTGAATACGTCGTTAATACGTGGCTGAATGGAACGTTTGAGGCAGCAAGGAAAAGCAAGGCGATGACACGTTTGACAACGCATCAATTGGTGGATCTACCAAGCTCTCGTTAAACGGACATGCCCCACAGTGTAACTTGAAAGCTAACGGAACGAATGCAATCAGACTTGAGAACATGAAATCAGGCTTGATAATCAACAACACATCCAAAAAACACACCATTACATCCAGGCACTCACAGGAAACGCACACGTCCTCAACACCACTTCAATATCATCATTGCTCAGCAAACCCCATGTCTTCTCTGCTCGACGCCCTGCACACAACACCGTCTGCACTGCTTGTTGAAAGCGCAGAGGAAACTTGCTGTGCATCTTCCGGGTCCACTCCCTGCGCACCCCCAGCGCACAAATATCCAAGTATCGCTGTGCCCCCGGACTCGGCTGTATTTCTTGCCCATGTGCCATGTTTTCCAGTGCATCCACAGCCATGGTTTTCACATCCTCAGCATCACATACCAGTTCCAACACCTGCAGCGCTCTCAATGCCGTCCAACTCATCTCACTGTGCACCAGTCGCACGCTTGCTTTGTTGACGGAAACTAATGTTGTCTGTGCCAGCTGCATTGCCAAGACACCTGTCGGACAACACTGTTGCCAGTACTCCTGCTGACACAACCACTGCAATTCTTCCACATCACTACCCTGTGCAAGGACCTCTGCACACAAAAACACCTGCAAGCGCATGTGATCAAGCAGACTGCTCGAGCACATCAAATGTACAAGTTGTTGCATGGCTGGCGATGATTGTGCATTGTATGCCGGTGGTGTAAGGGGTTTGCCAGGCCTATCGCCTCTGTCGGTAGCAAGTACGTCATATGTGACCTCGAGAACCCTCTGGAGCACAGGTGTAGGGTAATGCCATTGCAGTTTACGAGGATCCCTCTGTATCGATGATTTGATGATGCACACTACATAGCAGAAAAAAGCGGATACAATGTGACAATCCCCTGCGGCGTAGAGCTTCTCTATGGGGCCCTTGAAGTCTGCAGTGCCGGGCGAGAGAATGTCAAGCCCACTGCAGTGTTCCCTTAAACAGTCGTACAACAGCTGACGGTCGTGGTTCGGTATCACGGTCAGGGGGGAGATTTTCCTGCTTATCATTTCCAGGGTGAAAAGCTGTTGCACAGTGGTCATGGTGTATTTTTGCGTGATTGGTGTGTGGCTGTGCTTCTTATGTTGCTAGGTCCACTTGCAGGTCCGCTTTTGTCGGGATACGCACTTGTCGCATGAAAGGTATATTGCAAACCATAAAGCCCTGCCATATATTATAAGCCAAATGCAACTTGGTGCTCTTTCACCTAAAAATATTTGCATCTCACAACTGTCACAAACTGCCTCAATCCCTTCTCCACTCACAATGCAACAACAACCATCTCAACCACCACAAACAGAATTGTTTAACGAACAGGGACAGAAGATCAAAGTTGATCGTGTTCACTACAATCAGCGTTGGAACGAAATTTGGGACGCCAACCTCAAGCCTGGGCAATTGTTTGATGCCAGCACGTCATCGCCTGTGTTGAAGCATGCACTTACTGTTGATGATCAAGTGGATTGCCAAGGCAAGCGGGCATTGGTGCCAGGCTGCGGGTATGAGCCTAGCACACCTATCCTCATGATGGGCGTGTATGTGTTTCTAAATGGATGTTCTGATACCATGCGCAGGCGCGGGTATGATTTGGCCACACTAGCACAAGCTGGATGCAGTGCTGCTGTGGGATTGGACTTGGCACCTGCTGCGGTAGGTGTGGGGTGCACCATGACATTGTGTCTGTCAACAAACAAGCAACCCCCAACGTTGTTGTACCATTATGTGTGTGTATGTACCACACAAGCACGATGTACCCAGGTGGATGTTGCTGTCAAGTGGCTGGACAATGACAGTGGCCTCTCACCTGAACATCGTGCTGCATGTCGAGTTGAGGCAGCCGATTTCTTTTCATACACTGACAGTCAAGTATGTGTACATATGGTCAGGGGTTGAAGTGGGTCTGGAGGTGCAGTGGGTCTGGGGGTGCAGCGGGTCTGGAGATGCCGTGGCAGCTACACAAGAAACATCACACCATCATACACATCACACCATAAACAGCATCAAGCCATACACATCACACCATACACATCACACAATAAGACAACTTATCAGCATGCACCTCGTCTCAGGGTACCTTTGACATTGGGTTTGACTATACATTTTTGTGTGCCCTGCATCCCGACATGCGTGAAGATTGGGCCACCTCATGGGCCAAGTTGATGAGCCCTGGGGGGGTACTGTTGACCCTCATCTTCCCAGTCGACCCAGAACGCGACCCCAACAAGGTTGCTGGTGTTCCAAGTGTTTTGTATGTGTTGCAGGTGTATCGTATGTGTTGTGCATGACAATGCGGTATACCCACGAATGCCCAGGGGCCACCATGGCCAGTCACACCTGAGCTGTACAAGCAATTGCTGATCCCCGCTGGCTTCACATGCCGCAAGTTGGAGCCAGTACCGCCAGCTATGTCACATCCCAAACGGAGAGGGCAAGAATTTTTGGGAGTGTGGTCGCTCCCTGTCCTGTGATCAGAGGCACTGCAACCCTGACCATGTTGATAACTGGAGAGGGCAGGTGTGATCAGAGGCACTGCAACCCTGACCATGTTGATAACTGGAGAGGGCGGGTGGAGGTAGTCAACAGCAACAACATGTTTACAGCAACAAATCGTTTTCCCTGCGTGAATTTTTCTCTGCGTTGTGTTTTGTGCAAACACATATTTTGCAATACCACAACAAGTTGCAACAACGGCGACCGGGACAACAAGTTTACTCCATCGCGTGTGGCCCGAGCAGTGCAGTCCAACCCCCACACAACCCCTAAAACAATCCCCATCCAAAACAACACACCCACAACAACATCCACAGCGCAGCACCTGTCGCTTTGTTGTTGCAGGCAGCAATCCTTGCTAATCACACCACCACCAAAACAACCACCAAGCAACCCCAACACTGTCAACACACTCCCTACACACTCGACCATGAAGATCCATCGCACATGGGGCGCCTGGGCGTTGGTTTTCATGGCTATTTTCTTGTCACAACGATGCTCTGCGTCTGAAGAGGTCTACGGCGCCAAGCGACAGTTGTTGCAGCAGGTATGCATTGTCATTGCCATGGTTGATCTCGTGCGCATGAGGACAAGGTGCACGATAGGCGGCGGCTGCGAAAAGAGCACAACTCGATTCGCTTGACACACGCCCTTGGCAAGGGGGTGGTGGCGATATGTCTGGTGCTTTGCAAATGTGTTGCGTATATATTGCTGGATACCCAATCAGCATGTCGTGATGGGGTTGTTTCCCATCCAGTTATCCGACTGGTCAACCATCCATTTCATCCCCCCAGGCATCCAACTGCACGTCCAATGGTCGCCTCACTGAAAACGGCATGTCGTGCTGCTTCCCTGCAGTATACCGCGGGGTCAGCTACAACGACTGCTGGGCCATTGACGATGACCCATACTGCTACGTCTCCACCCGAAGCAGCCGATCCACCCTGGCACGATGCCTGCCACGAGGCTCCACCACTGCCAATGCCACCACACCCCAGGCATTCCGCGACGGCTTTAGCAGCGTGGCAAGCAACGCAACATCCACAGCCAATACCACAGCAGCCAATGCAACACTGCCTCAGGCGTTTCGAGATGGGTTTTCTGCAGTCAACACGACCGCCAACAGCACCAACTCCACATTGCCTCAGGCATTCCGGGATGGGTTTTCTGCAGTCAACAGCACCAGCAATAGCACCAGCAGCAACTCCACATTACCACAAGCGTTCCGAGACGGGTTTTCAACGGTGAACAGCACTACCAACAGCACAACCAATGGTACCCTCCCTCAAGCATTTATAGATGGTTTTTCCACAGTCAACAGCACCAGCAATAGCACAACCACAAATGGCACATTGCCACAAGCATTCAAGGATGGGTTTTCTACTGTCAATGCTACACGCAACAGCACAACCACGAATGGTACATTACCACAAGCATTTGTGGACAGCTTTGGCAACATCATGGAGTCTAATGCAACAGGCAATGCATCATCACAAAGAGCACCAACACCTGCGGTATGTGAGTGTGGGTGTGGGTGTGGGTGTGGGTGTGGGTGGGTGTGCATGGGTGGGTGTGTACGTGTGGGTGTATGTGGGTGGGTGTTGTTATATGTATATATATGCATATACATTAGTAATTGTAAAATCCAAGTGGTCACATCCATATATGTATTCGACAATCGTAACCCTCGTTATCGTTCATCGTAATTGTTCATATCACACACCACGCAACCCTCCCCACATGCACACCACCTTCCCCCTCCCACACCCACACCACCCCCTCCCTATATACAGGTGCGCTATACCATCAACGACCAACGTTGCGTCTTCCCCATAGCCCTCTCCAATGGTACTGTTGTCTACGATTGCTTTTCAATCCCCTCCCTCACTGACACGAGCTCTGAGGCATCAGCAGCCACTGGGCAGCAGTATTGCCTCATCAGCAGTGCTCCTGGGTCACAACCAGTGCAGTGTGCTGTGGCTGGGTATACCCCCAATGATGCTGTGGCACCTGCTGGATTGGTATGGGTGGTGTGCGAGGGTGGGGGTGCGAGGGTGGGTGCTGTGGGTGGAGTAAGATGGTGGGTATGTTTTGGGGGGGTGCATACATTTACACACACATCACACTCCACACACCATACTCTACACACCACACTCTACACACCACAACACGCTCCACACACCCTCTACCACACAGTGTCCCAATGCCATACGCCGCACCACTGACACCGGCAAGACATGCACCTTCCCTCAGCGCACATTTAAAAAGGAGTGGGTGTGTGGGTGCTACAGCCTGAGGGATGGGTCTGTGGTGAAGAATGAGAGTGCTACACAAGCATACTGTGTGGTAGGTGTATGTTGGGGGATGTGGGGGATGTGGGTGGTGGGTGTATTGTTTGGGGGATGTGGGGGTCTGCATTGGTGTGTACATACCCTCAAAATACACCCCTTGTCTTTCTCTCTCTCTCTCTCTCTCACACACACACACACACACTCTTCTTCCTCCCCCCCCCCACAACCTCCCCCCCCCCCCCAGCCTGATGGTATGGCAGCCCCTGTCCTGTGTGCCCCCCTTGGTGCATCCAACACCACCACCAATGGCACCAACACTGCCTCCACCTCCTCCACCTCCTCTTCTTCCTCTTCCTCATCCAATACTGGTCTTATTATTGGATTGGCTGTGGGTATTCCCTTGGGTTTGCTTGCTATTGCTGGTGTGGCTGGGGGGGTCTGGTATTATAAGAAACAGCGACCAATGGCAAAGGCTACATCGTACGTGGTTTTTTGGGTGGGGGTGTGTTTGAAGGGGTGGGAGTGGTGATGTAATGTGGGGGAGTGTTGTTGTTGTTGTTGTTGTTGTGTTTCCCTTTTGCTTGTGGTAGTGTGTACATGTTCTGCCTGACTTTGACATACATCACATACACTTTGACATACATCACATACACTCCTCACTTACACTCAGGTTCACCAAGTGGGATGGTGGTGATGGTAATGGTGCAATTAGCAAGGGGTCTATCAGCAGCAAAGACATTGCCAAGAGCGGTATGTGGTGATTGGTTGTGTGTTGACTAATGTGTTGTTGTTGACTTATGTGTGGTGTGTTGACTTATGTGTTGTGTGTTGACTAATGTGGTATTGGTGTTGTGCATGAATTGCAAACACATTCCCTACACACAAAAACACACCCCTCACAAAACCACAGGCACTGGGTTGAGCTCTGTCAGCAAATATGCAGAGCCCATATAAACCTCACCTTGCCTGATGTAGGCCTTTTATTGTAGGCTTGTAGGTCTTCTACTATAGGCCTTTTATTGTAGGCTTGTAGGTCTTCTACTATAGGCCTTTTATTGTAGGTCTTATAGTATACAGTAGGCCTTCTTTGTGAGGGTTTTTGAGGAAATGAAAGGGGAGGAGGAAATGCAAGGAAAGGAGGAAATGAAAGGGGAGGAGGAAATGCAGTAGGGTTTTGCATGTGTATCAACAGACCCAACACCCACCCACCCTCTTCATCACACACACACACACACTTGGTAGTGAGGCGTGCTCGTGAGTATTACATTGAATTACATAATGCCTGCTTTACCTGTGCTGCACAATGTGCTGAATACCGAGTAGCATACTGATGTCTGTGTCATGTGCATTGTGTCTTTTTGTGTGTTGTTTTCGATACACCACAAAACACCAACAAGAACTGGGGGACATGTAGTGCTCGACGTACTCACAACTACTGGACAATTACCGTGTGTGTGTGTGTGTGTGTGTGTGTGTGTGCATGTAGGTGTGTGTGTGTCAAAGAGGGGATGATGGTGTATGTGTTGCTGGAGCGGTCTACAAGAACAACGAGATTGTGTTTCGAGTGTGTTTTGCTTTGTGTGTGTGCGTTTGCAGGAGGAGGTATGGACGGGGGATTGATGGGGTGCTGGCAGGGACACCAACAGCGTTTCCTCTGTTTTTTTGTTCCTCTCTTTTTTGTGTTCGTTTCCTCTGTTTTTTTGTTCCTCTGTTTTTTGTGTTCGTTTCCTCGCACGAGGGAGCTGGGGAAAGGCTGGCAGGGGTAACAATAATATGAATCATGTTTTAAAACAGGAAGCATGTTCTACTGTTGCCGCGTACGTTGACTTTGAAAAAAAGCATGGCTCTGAAAAAGAAATAAAACACATCATCGTCGTCTGCAAAACTTGTTGTTTTCATCGTCACGCACAGAATGACGCCTTTCACCCACAGTATCTTCTCACACGTCCAAGCAACACACACACCTTCAACACCAACACACATGGACGTCCAACACCAACACATACTCCACCAACACATACTCTTCCACCCAATGTCGTCACACCCTTCAGTTTTCATTGCCAGTCAGTGGCACTTCAAAATTTCAACAGTACCAGCCTCCCACAGTGCAACACAAGCCTCCCACATTTCACCAATGCCCACAACACAACACCACCATCCGCTGCTCCTCCTCTTCCAGACACATCACGTCATGATCACGTCATGATCACGCGCATCCTCTTAAAGGAGGGGGAAAAAAGGAGGGATGCACACAACACACCAGAACAAAAACACACCAGTACACAACCAATATTTGCAATGACACCAAATGATACGCCTGCCCACATATGCCACACGACATAGAGGGGGGCCCGCGCCACCGGGGCAGCATGGGTAGGAAAAACAAGGGGAGGACCGACACGTACAGACCGTGAAACCCCGCCTTCCTTGTATACCCATGTACCGTGTACACAAACAGCAAAACCACATCAACAAAACCGCGTTAATGATAGTAACAAAATCATGGGTGCTCTCATGAAACACTGCACATGAAACACAACCTGTGTGTACAGCAACCTCGAACAACACGCGTGTGCCTGCAAACACGCCATGCAACACACGCACAAACACCACCACACGTATACACCAACATATGCAGCACTGCATTTCCAACAACACACGTACAAGGTGTACAACTTGTTTTGATTTTCAAATGCCACATCATGCAAAGATGTTTTTCTTCTTCACGTGGTACTTCATGATGATAATGATGGTGTATACACACCAATGTAAATACGCAGTACCCACAAAACCACACACAACGCACACGCTCTCTCACACACACACACCGTCTCCCCCCCCGGCCACCCCCACCACCTCCACATCAATCACCCGCTGAAACGCAGGCAGCTTGCTCAACGGGGCATCAAAGTCCCTCAGATACTGCCCCCCCTGTACCACAAACGAGGGGTCAAACACGTCTTGCCATGTGCCAGCTGTGAGGTAGATGTCTCTAGAAACTGCCCCTTTTGTGACCACAGGGGCCACTATGAGGTCATCGCCCAGGGCAAATTGGTCAAAGATGCCGTAGGTGGTTTCATCATGGGGATCAAGCCACCAGAGAGGGCGGACTATTGGTTTGAGCTTGTCTGCTGCTTCTTCTGCCAACTGTGTATTGTAGGGGTGTGGGTGTGGGTAGGTGTAGGTGGGTGTTTGTGGTGTACGAGAATGTTGAGGGGCTTACGGTGTAGCTCTGCATGCCCACATGCCATGCACATGCATACCCATGCCTACACACCTACACACACACATAAACAAGCAAACTCACCCCACCACCCCACACCACCCCAAACCACACAATCACCCAAACATACCTTGAGCAACACATCCTTGAGCTTCTCCCTCACTTCCAACGCAGCGGTACAAAACAAATCAGCCTCCCTACTCACGTCCCAGGGTGCCACACTGAACTGCATAGCTGGCAATAAGGCATTCAACTGAGTCCACCGCACCAGTAACTCCTTGTCAGGGCGTTGACCAAAGTAACAGTTGCCACCAATCATGTCAGGGAGACAAAATGGATAACCTTGTGGGGAGGGGGGGTGTTGGTACAGGTGGGGGTTGTCGGTATACGGGTGTTTAGGTGGGTGGGCGTAGGTACAGAGGTGTTCGGGTGGGTGGGTGTGGAGGTATAGGGGTGCACAGGTGTGTGTGGGGGGGGGGGGGGCATTGGTACCAAAAACCAACAGCAGTCAGCAACATATCAACACATACACACACACACACAATACACACACAACATACAACACAACACCCCCATTGTTCTTCACATACCAAGGACACCGGATGTCAGCACAGTGGGAATGATGCTACGCAACCCATTCGTAATGTCCCATGTGCTGAACCTATCGCCCATGCGAGTGAAGAGGGACAGGTGTTGAGTCATGTGACCTGTACGCACCTGTGAGTGTGTGTGTGTGAGAATGTATGTGATACAAATACGGGTTTGATATACATACAGAATGGGTTTTGTATAGTGTGTATGTGACGTAGTATGGAGCGTGATGCACAGGGTACATCACAATAGACATACATGTGTACATCACAATAGAAATCTTCAACATGCATGACATGAAGTGCACTTGGTCCCTTTTGTATATATGTACACCGACTACACACACAACACATCCCAACACCCGCTACAATCCCCCCCCCCACCTCCCCAATACACCCACCTCACAGGGCCCACCCTGAAATTGCCCAGCCACCTCCGACACCCACAATCGCGTATACTCAGTTGCATGGGTAATGGGCCGATGTGTTCGAAACCCTGGTGGTAAAAAGCAGGGTTCCCCCCCATCAAACTTAAAGCCATCAATTCCATACAGGTCTTGCAAGCGACGCAGGCGGGTGACAAACCACTCGACTGCCTCAGGGTTGGTTACGTCAAGGGCACACACTGGCTGGGTGTTCCACCTGGGGTGTGGTGGGTATTAGGGTGGGTATTGTGGGGGGTGGACAAGGGGTGCAGGTGTGCAGGTGTGTGGGGTGGAGGTGTGTGCAATTGTGTAATAGATGTGTAATTGTGTGGTCGGTGTGCAATTGTGTGGTCGGTGTGCTGGGTATTGCAAAAAATGTATAAGAAATGCCGCATACCATACATACACATAACACACATACACATACCAATGGAAAAACCCAGGCTTCAAAAACCACCGCTTGCGATCACTCTGCACAAAGTACCCCTTGCTGGCCCCCTCTTTATATGCCTGTGATGCTTCTTCAATAAATGGCATCACCCATAGTGTGACTTTGAAACCCATGTTGTGCAGTTGAGAGACCATGGCTGCTGGGTCTGGAAACTTCTTCTTGTCAAAGTCCAAGTCACCATATGCAGATTGCCACCTGTTTTATTGAAGAAGGGGGGGTTGTTTGAGAATACACAGAAACACGACCCAAAAAATGTTTGAGAACACACAGAAACCATCCAAAAAATGTTTGAAAACACACAAAACACCACCTCTGAAACATATTGTATACAAACCAAGACCCTTTGTGTATAACCCTTTGTGTACCCCTTTTTGTGAACACCTCTTTGTGTACACCATTGTGTGTGTACAATGTACAACAATTGTTCCCCCACCATCATCCCCACCACAACCATCACCCCCCCAAAAAAGAACACACCTGTCATCAATCTCCATCACGCTGCGCTGCAGGTTGCGATCCACAATTTCCTGGGCATACTGCAACACCTTTGGCTGACTCACCCGTGAGTGATACCTAGCCCATGTGGTCCATATAGGTGCTTCTAGAATTTCTCTATTGGGAGCAACACGTGGTGGTGTGAAGCATCGTAGGGCAAGCATGCATGCATCACGGATGTCTGTTGCTGCTGCGAGCACGACACGCACGCTGAGGTACTCACCTGGGGATGGGGGATGGGAGTGGGGGGGAATTGGTTGGAAAGTGGATTGTGTTGGATTATTGTGGGTTATGTGTATAGAGTAGTACAATGGTGGTGTAGCTGATTGCAACAAAGATTGCAAATGCCGCATTTGACACAGATAGACAAACAACACATCCCCCCATCGTTGCGCATCGTCAACATCATCCCCCTGTGTCACAATCACACACACCCCTCCAACATACCATGTTGCAAGTGATCGGGTTTCCAGTCACTCAATGGATGCTTCATAATGTGACACTCATAGTCCCTTCGTGCCTGCAGCCTAAGCATGCCATCCCCCGATTGCTTGATACCAATCCCATCATCCCCCGGCAGGTGATGCCCCGCACCATCCACTGTCAACGGCAAATACTCACGCGTCATGTTTTGCACACCCACACCCCAGGAGCGAGACAGACCAGAGCGCTTGTGGGGGGCAGGGCTGTTCATCCCCACATGCAGGAATGGGGTTTCGGGATCAGCCATCACAAGCAGACCACGACTGTATTCGACAGGGGGTATGTGTAGGGGGGTGATGTGTGTGTCATCATGTATGATGGTGTGGCATGGGTGTGTCATGGGTATGCTGGATATCAATTGCAGCATGTTGATGTGCATAGTAGTAGTAAACCTGCAGAATCCTCCACCACCCATCTCCATCTCCAAAAAACTCCTTAAAACATCTCCACCTATACCTTGTCATCCACTGTGGGCTGATCAGTGTGTTTAATCCATTGGGCCCATTATCAAAGGGATAGTACGGCCCTGTTTCCCAGCTCGCAGCATCCAGTGGCCACAGCTGGCGCATAAAGTGACCACCACCAAACCAATGCCCTGATGGCTGGAGGTCAAGACACACCTCAGCCATGGTGGCGGTGCTGCTGGCAACATCAAATTCCAATGCAAAACCATGTCGTAAACCCTGTTGTTGAGGTGGTTGATCAACATGGAGGTGGGTTGATGATGATGAACACTATCGATCGTAATGACCATTGAAAACATTGACACCCATGTATATTGATACCGCATGCGCCCACAGTATGCGCTCCAACAACACACATAAAATGTATACCTTGCACCAGTCGTATGCCATCTGCCCCGGACTGGTGATGCGCAACACGGCAGTGGGGAGCTCATCCCGCCCCCACAGACACTCTATGCTAAAGTCCCCATGCTCATTGACATAGGTATCTGTCACTGTGAAGCTATCAATGACGCTCTTGGAGCGATCTGGGAGTGAAACATTGCCACTTGCAACCAACCTGTTATGATTGTGTGATGAGAGCGTATAATGAGAGCGTATAATGAGAGAGTATAATGAGAGAGTATAATGAGAGAGTATAATGAGAGAGTATAATGAGAGAGCATGAGCAAAAAGTGCACTGTTGATAGCAGCCACACATCCACCCTCCCAGCAGCATACCGTGCCTCGCCGTCACCACCATCATCCCCCACCAGGGGACACTTGTTGCGCCACAGCTTCAGCGCCCCGTTGGCGCGCACCTCTATGCGTTCGTCCCCTGCCGTCACCACGACCATGTCCTCTTGCACCTCGACAAGTGGGACTGCCCTGGGAGCCATCCCCAACACTGCAGCGTCTCGAACACGACCCACGATGGTGTCGATGGGTGCCACGACATCGGCCACAAAAGCAGTGGAAGCAACGCTGTTGCCGCTGTTGCTTGCGTCCTTGGCTGATTGCCGACTATGGAGCACAGAAGCTGGTTTTGGATGAAGTCGCTGCTGGTTTGGACCGTCCGTTGCTTTACATTGTGTGGTGGAGATCAATAGTCTGCCTTGACGACACCTGACAAGCGCGTGGGGGGCTTCTGGCTTTGCTAGGGGGGCATGCAGCGCCCCACGATACATTTTGGTGGGTAAAAGTTTGCGAGCTGAGGTGTAATGTCCACGTTTGCAGGGACGAAGATTGTAGAGCGTGTTGGTGTGTGTTTGCTAGGTGGTGCGGAGAGACAAGTAGATTGTTGCGAGTACCAACTAGGTGAAAAAGTGCAAGAGATATCTGCGTGGGGTTCTTGCGAATGTATCACATGTGCCACCTTGGCTGATCACCATGTACTTGATCACTATCACCAATCAACTTTGCTTCGTCGCTCTTTCTTCTTGTCAGCCTTGAACTTTTTCTCTTTCAATCTGTTTTCATTTGCTGCCTTTTTCCTGAATGATGTGGTGTGGTATGGGTGTGTTGACGTGTGTCACAACAACCCACAGTGTGCGGTGCCCAACCAAACACCACGGTACCACTCAAACACACAACATACTGTTTTTCTAGCTTTTTCTTCTTGGCAGGATCCTCCTCAATGGGTTGCACACTGATCCACGCATTATCAAGTATCTCCTGTAGCTTTTGCAGTGCATCGTCCAAGTTGTCTCTGTGTGGATGGGGATGTGGATGGTACGTTGATTGGGGTTGCCAAGCACATGCACTTGAGGAGCATAGGACGCATACGTACGCTTGTGATCGTGTGCGTTGAGATGATATCACAAGCTCACCAGACTTGTTGATGCGATTGCGCTCCTGGGTGTGGGGATGGGGATGTGTGGGGAAGATTAAATGCGCAGGGTGGCCATGCACATCACAGGGTGTGCTTGAATTCCACTACAGCACTCTCTCTCTCTCTTTGCACCAACCACACACATATTACACACACCCATCAACGCACCATACGTTCTATGGCCTCCTTGACATCATCCTCTAGCCATTCAGTTTTCCGCACATTGAATCGCATATCCACCTTGGTACTGACCTTGTTGACATTCTGCCCACCAGCACCACTGCTGCGCACAAACTGCACAATGACATCATCTGTGGTGGTGGTGGTGGTGGTGGTGGTGGTGGTGGTGGTGGCGGTGACACACAGCGTGTGGGGTGATTGTGCCTGTTGTTGTTGTACTACATGTTGTACATGTTGTACATGAGTCACCCCAACATAGCATGCTGCTTTCAGCCATACAATATACAATATACGATATACAGTGACTGATCATGCTGATAAACAATCAACACCCCTTGACCCCCAACAACAGTGCCTACCTCGTGTGACACGTTTGATGGCACTTTTTGGGTCCTTTGTGGCTGCTTTACAGATGGTGGAGGATGTTTGTATGGGCCGGTGGAGGGTGGGCCATACTGTGTGGTGCGGCTGTGGTGTGTGAAACGACATGGTCAACACGGCGGTGGGCGGTGGATGGTGTGATGTACAGGAGATTTGCTGTTGGACGTGACGCATCCAGCTACAACTGCAATAGCAGTATCGTGTCGTGTGCGATGCCCACCGCAACATGGCGTATTTGGGGCGAGGTTGTGTGGGAATTGACTTGGCACAATGCGAGTTTTGGTCTTGGCAGCGTTTTGGGGGGTTTATTTCGACAGCAGCGATACTGCAGTATTGTGGTGGTATGGGTTGTGGGATGTTTTGTGGGATGTGTGTGAGAAAACAACGTGTGTAGCATAAACTTGCACCAAAAAAACTTGACCACAGCAACGCACAAAACCAATCAAACAAATAGTACTATTACTGCAGATGATCCTAGCTTTTTGTGCTGCAAGTAACCGTAATGGACAACGAAACCCATCAACCTCCCAACGATGGAGGCAATGCTCAGCAGTATGTGTGTGCATTTGCTTACACACTTTTGTTAAATCCTCGGCATACATATCCTTGACCCACTGGCACCACAGGGAGGAGCCTGCAAGCAGCCCAGCACAAGAGCCACATGATCATCCCCACACGTCTACCCCCCAAGGCACACCAATCCACCCAAGTCCGCCCACAGTACCCCATGATGGTGATGCAGAGGTACTACCACCACCACCGCAGGTGTTGCCGGGCCCACCAGCAGCAACACATACACAACCGGTACGATGCTTCAACATGCCACACCACCACCCAGATTGTGCCAATCAGTGCGCATACCCTCTCTCAACAGGCACGTCCACAATGGCAGCACCCCATGCAGCAGCACCCCATGCAGCAGCACCCCATGCAGCAGCACCCCATGCAGCACCCCACACCCCAACATCATCCCCATCATCCCGCATGGGCAACCCCCGGGCACATGCCACAACCCATGGCAGCAGCACCCCCAGCAGCAGCACCCCCACCCACCACCACCAGGATCGGCGACACAGAATGGGAAGAGGTGGTGTGGGCAAATGGGACCAGGTACTACTGGAACCCCTATACACGACAAACAACATGGGCACCACCACCAGAGGTGGTTGCAGCACAGCAGCCCAAGCGGGTATGTGGACACATGTATACATAGCATGTGTATACATCACTCCATATTATACATGTGACACACGAGGAGTGTTCATGCTCATGTCTGCCCCTCATGTCATACACACCTCTTCATACACCACCACCACACCACCACACCATTTGTACCACCCACACAGCGTCAATTGACTGATCGTGAAGTTGAAATACTTGCCCGAGTGAAGGCAGCCACTGGGGGTGATACCCTCCGTCCCGACCTACTTGCCAACACACACCACCCACCACAATACCGCCCACCACCAGCAGCAGCAGCCGGACCCCCCGCATTTGGTGGTGGGGGCCCGCCACATGGGTGGGGCCCAGGGCCCCCCCGACCCGGTGTGCCCCCACCCCGCCCCCCTCCCATGGGCCCCACGCAGGGGGGGGGCCTTGGGGGCCCCCCCGTTGGTGGCTACCCTGGTCCACCACCACATGCGTACCCCCCAACAGCGCCCCCCCCCGATGGACCCATCCCTACACACTCGACAGCCGACCCTACAGACACCGCTACCTCTAATGACATTGTTACTGCATTTAAACAGGCCCTTGAAGAGGCGGGCACCACCCCCTTTAGCCTGTATGAGCGGCAGGCAAAGAAATGCAAGGGGGACCCACGTTTTGAGGCAGTGACATCACAAAAGGACAGAAAGGCATTGTTTGAGGAGCTGTGTCGGGAATTGGCGCAACGAAAAAAGCAGGGGGAGGCCCCCAAGGGGGGGGACACTGGCAAGGTGTGTGGTGGTGGTGGTGGTGGTGGTGTGTATTGCAGTGCATGAGAGACACATGCAAACATATGTGCGAGTTTACATGTTTACATGTATAATAACCAACAGCACGTGCTCACGTACTGCACCACCACACATACATCTACATACATACATCTGTACATACATACATCTGTACATACATGCATCTGTACATACATACATCTGTTTTCACTCAGGCACAGAAGGCAGTGGGTGTATACAAAGGGGACATCCGTACCAACAACAACAACAACGGCACCCATGACACTCCCCATCCACCCACAACAACAACAACAACACAAGGGGGAGGGGCCAAGGGGGGTCGGGCCCATGAGGGTGGTGAAATGAGAGGGGATGTTGATGAAAAAACAGCGTTTATACAGTTGCTCAAAGAGGTGGGAGTGCATGGGGAATCAAGATGGACGCAAACAAAGCGAAATGTGGAGCATGATGCACGATGCAAGGTGTGTGGGTATTGTCGTGGTGTGTGGGTATCATGTTGAATCCACATGTTGGCAATAGATCACACAATCACACAGACATATTGTATATACAACAAATCACACAATCACACAGACATATTTTATATACAACAAATCACAATCACATTCACAATCACATTCACAATCACATTCACAACCACACAGGCATTGGGGTCCAGTGCAGCAGAACGTGTGTTTCGCAAGTATGTAGATGATTTGTATGATGCACAGAAAAGGGCTGAGAGGGCAGCGGAGGAAAAACAACGTGAGGTAGGTTGGGTGCAAATAGGTGGTAGGTTGAGTGAATGTGGGTGGTAGGTTGAGTGCAAGTGGGTGTGCTTGCTCACATTCACAAGATACTCACATCAACACTCAACAAGAGAAAAAAGCCAACCCAAACAACACATACACACACAACCTACACGACACACATGCACACCCTAGAATACACACACACACATGTAACACGCAACACACATACCAAAACACACACACAAACAAAAAACACAGTCACGTCGTCAGCTTGAGGCAGCACAAGAGGAAGCTACTCGCCGTCAACAACGTGCAGCACATGACGCGGCAGTGTTGGCATACACCACCCTGTTGGGGGAGGTGGTCAAGGACCCAGGTGCAGTGTGGGAGGAATGGGAGGAGCGACTGATGAGGGACCCACAGGTGTGTGGGGGGGGAAGAGAGGGTGTGGAGGGGGGGGGTTTGGGAGGGTGGGTATGTGGTTTGGGAAGTGATGTTGAGGGGAGTGATGCTGATGTGGAAAGAAGAGGGGCAGTGCATTACACATGTACATGCTCACACATGCACGCACACTCATACACACACTCAATACACACTCACACATGCACACACACTCATACACACAGACAGACATGCACAAAATCATGTACACACTCATACATCACCCCCCCTGTTTCAACTCTGACCCCCTTTTCTCTCTCCCTCTCTCTCACACACACAACTCGTTTTCCCCCCTTATTTTTCCTTCTCCTCAGGGTCGAGCGACCAACCCAGCACTGGGTGACCCCTCTGCCCTCACCCACCTATTCCAACAGCACTGCGATTCACTTGTCGATACCCTTGCACAACCCTATGTGTTGTTATTACGGCAACACCTGGAACCCCTCATCACACAACACATGGGGGGGGGGATTGCCGGTGCGCATGCACAGGAAGAACAACGGGAAGAGGGTGAATTTGAAAGCAATGCAGCTGCTGCTGGTAGTGTGCAGGATGGTGGTGGGTATGAGGGAGAGAGTATGTTGACGTCATTTGCAGTAGTGGAAGCTGTGTTGGGGGAGGACCCTCGTTTTCTTGCAACACCACATAGTGCACGGTAAGTTGTGTGTGTGTGTGTGTGTGTGTGTGTGTGTGTGTGTGTGTGTGTGTGTGTGTGT
>VFQP010001397.1_pt1 | contig 32678 bp, 31 predicted proteins | sample 3512351 | NCBI WGS metagenome assembly VFQP01 (sample SAMN10412372, study PRJNA504923) | tailings metagenome | isolation source: Relicate 1 Philex TSF1 revegetated site | place: Philippines: Tuba, Benguet | collected 2017-08-29
GGCGAACAGGGCGAAGGCCAAGCTCCAGCACAGCGCTGCCAGCCATAACCACCCGCTACCCGCCGAGACTCGAATCAGCGCGCCCAGGTTGAGCAGGCCGAAGGCCCAGGCCATTGCCTTCGGCGGCTGCAGGGCTCGGCCGGTGTGACCGAGGCTGACTCGCGCCATCATCGCCAGAATCAGCCCGCCCATCGCGCCCACTGCCAGTGCGTGGCTGGCCAGGCTGGGTTGCGCCAGCCAGCCCAGGTGCCAGGCGGTCATGCCGAGACTGGCGAGCAGCAGCCAGGCGTAGGCCATATGCAGCGACCACAGCAGCGGCACGCGCCAGATGCCGCGCAGGTGCCAGCGCCACAGGCGCAGGCCGTGCAGCACGCTCAGCACGATGAAGGGCGCGGCCAGGCCAGGATGCGGTTGCAGGTTGTGCCCGCTGGCGAACAGCGCGGCGACCAGCATGCCGCAGACCAATAGCAGACGATCCAGCCAGGGATGGGCGGCGAAGGGCTCGACCCGGCCCAGGCCGCGCTGGGTGAAGAAGGGGATCACGCGGCCGCCAATCAGGCTCAGCAGCACGCCGATCAGCCACAGGGCGGCCAGCGCGCCACGGCGTTGCAGGCCGTCATCCCCCAGCGCCAGACCGGCGAGCGCGAGGGACTGGCACAGGGCAAGCAGGCTCAGTACCAGCAGGATGGGGTAGTTGTTGCGTTGCCTGGCTGCGATCAGCTGGCGCGCCATCTGCGCGATGAACAGGCCGATGAAGGACAGTTGCAAGGCGATCAGCACCGCCGTGGGCATTGGTACGAACCAGGCCAGGCGCGCCGCCAGCCACAGCCCGAATAGTGCGATCAGTGGCCGACCGCTGAGGCCAGGGCGCCCCGTCCAGTTCTGCACTGCGGTGAGTAGGAAACCGGCGATGATCGCCAGGCCGAAGCCGAAGGGCATCTCGTGGCGATGCCAGGCGAGCAGGCCAGCGGAAAGGGCAGGGCGGGTCAGCCCATGCAGCGCCGCCGCCCAGAGGGCGACGGCGAGCAGGGCGAACAGGGCGAACAGGGCGCCGGCAAGAAAGAACGAACGAAAGCCCAGGCGCCACAGCGGCGCGATGGCCAGTGCCTGCTGGCGATCAAGCAATTGCATGAGCACACGTCTCGTCTTTCAGGCGTTGCTGCGCGACCAGGCGCAGCACGTAGCCGATCTTCAAGATGCTTGGGCCGATCAGCGTCAGGCTGTGCGCCAGCACCAGCGTCGGCACGTTCAGCTGTTTTTCCAGACCATAGGCTGCCGCCAGCCCGACCAGCAGCAACGCCAGTCCGCTCCAGAGCAGTTGGCTGGACAGCTGCAGGATCTGCGCGGGGGGAAGATTGAGCGGATACATGAGGTACCTCCTGATCGATCAGCTTTCCAGGGCCGAGGCCGGGCCGAAGAACTCGTAGCGGCTCTGCTCGGCGGGCACGCCCAGCGCCTGCAGGTGACGCCTGACCTGGGCCATGAAGGGTTTCGGGCCGAGGAAGTAGGCGTCCAGGTCACGCTCGGCCGGCAGCCACTGCTCCAGTAGCTCGCGGCTGAGAAATCCCTCTGCGTCGGCCTGGTCACCCTGGCGCGGCTCGCTGTAGCACACGTAATGGCGAATCTGCGGATGCTCGGCGGCATGGGCGTCGACCCAGTCGCGGAAGGCGTGCACCTCGGCATTGCGCGCGCAGTGGATGAAGTGAATCGGCCGACCGCTGTGGCGCGCCGCGTCGAGCATGACCAGCGCGGGGGTGATGCCGACGCCGGCGCTGATCAGGGCCAGCGGCTTGTCCGACTCGTTCAGGGTGAATTCGCCTGCCGGCGGGAACAGTTCCAGTTCGTCACCGACCTCAACCTCGTCGTGCAGATGGTTGGAGACGCGGCCGCCAGGCTCGCGCTTGACGCTGATGCGGTATTCGCGGCCGTTGGCCAGGGCCGACAGCGAGTAGTTGCGGCGCACTTCCTCGCCGTCCAGCAACAGGCGCATGCCGATGTACTGGCCAGGTTGATGGTCGATCAGAGCGCCGCCGTCGACCGGCTGCAGGTAGAAGGAAACGATCTCGGCGCTCTCGGCCACCTTGCGCGTCACCCGGAAGGGCCGCGCGCCACGCCAGCCGCCGGGCGCCGCGGCGTTTTGCGCATACTGGCTCTCTTCCGCGCCGATCAGGATATCGGCCAACTGCTGATAGGCCGCGGCCCAGGCCGCGATCACCGCGTCGGTGGCGATCTCGGCGCCGAGCACCTCGCGGATCGCGCGCAGCAGGCAGCCGCCGACGATGGGGTAGTGCTCGGGCAGGATCTGCAGCGACACGTGCTTGTTGACGATCTGCGCCACCAGCGGGCCGAGGGCCTCGAGGCGGTCGATATGCCTGGCGTACATCAGCACGCCGTTTGCCAGGGCGCGCGGCTGGTCACCGCTGGCCTGGTGGGCCTGGTTGAACAGTGGGCGCACCTCGGGGTACTCGCTGAGCATCATCCGGTAGAAATGGGTGGTCAGCGCTTCGCCGCCGCTTTCCAGCAGCGGGACGGTGGCTTTGATCAGGTCGCGTTGGGCGTGGCTCAGCATCTCGGTATCTCCGCAAGGCAAATAAAGGCGCCGGTGTGGCTCGTTTGGCCAGTTGTGGCGTGCTAGCGTTAGCGCTGGAGATACTTCAGAAAACGTGCCATTTAAATAATCTTTAAATATCAATAACTTGAAGATTGTGTTGTTTTAATGACTCGCTCTGGTTGTGAGTCATAAAGACCTTGAGTAGTCGAAATGACCGCTAATCCTCTGCTGGAAACCCTGATTCCCCTGGTGGCCGATCTGTCGCGCGAACTGGACGACGGCGAGCGTTATCGTCGTCTGCTGGTTGCGCTGCGCCAGTTGTTCCCCTGCGATGCCGTGGCACTGCTGCGACTCGACGGCGAGGTGCTGGTGCCGCTGGCAGTGGAGGGCCTGAGCCCCGACACCCTGGGGCGACGTTTCAGGGTCAACGAGCATCCGCGCCTGGCCGCGTTGCTGGAGCATGCCGGGCCGACCCGTTTCGCCGCCGACTGCGGCTTGCCCGACCCTTACGACGGCCTGGTCGAGGGCCTGCACGGCCATCTGGAAGTGCACGACTGCCTCGGTTGCCCGCTGTACCTGGACGAGCAGCTCTGGGGCCTGCTGACCCTGGACTCGCTCGACCCGGCCAGTTTCGGCCGCTTCGAGCTGGACAACCTGGAAGCCTTCGCCAGCCTGGCCGCGGCCACGGTCAAGGTCAGCGAGCGCATCAGCGGTCTGGCGCAGCGGGTGGAGGCCGAGCGCCAGCTCACCGAGCTGTACAAGCAGGCCCGTCAGCAGCCGCGCGAGCTGGTGGGGCAGAGCGCGGCGCTGCGCAAGCTGCAGGAGGAAATTCGCCTGGTCGGTGACAGCCCGCTGACGGTGCTGATCACCGGTGAGACCGGCGTCGGCAAGGAGCTGGTGGCCGAGGCCATCCATGCCGCCTCGCCGCGGGCGCAGCGGCCGCTGGTCAGCATCAACTGCGCGGCCTTGCCCGATGCGCTGGTGGAGAGCGAGCTGTTCGGCCATGTGCGTGGCGCCTTCTCCGGGGCGATGAGCGAGCGCAGCGGCAAGTTCGAGCTGGCCGATGGCGGCAGCCTGTTCCTCGACGAGGTGGGCGAACTGCCGCTGGCGATCCAGGCCAAGCTGCTGCGCGTGCTGCAGAGCGGCCAGTTGCAGCGGGTCGGTTCGGATCGCGAGCACCGCGTCGACGTGCGGGTGATCGCCGCCACCAACCGCGACCTGGCAGCCGAGGTGCGCGCCGGACGTTTTCGCGCCGACCTCTATCACCGCCTGAGCGTCTACCCGTTGCCGGTGCCGCCACTGCGCGAGCGCGGCCGCGATGTGTTGCTGCTGGCCGGCTATTTCCTCGAGGAGAATCGCGCACGCCTCGGGCTGCGCAGCCTGCGTCTGAGCACGGATGCGCAGAAGGCGCTTCTGGGCCACGACTGGCCGGGTAACGTGCGCGAGCTGGAACACCTGATCGGCCGTGCGGCGATCAAGGCGCTGGCGCGCCATGGCGAGCGCCCGCGCATTCTCAGTCTGGAGGCGCAGGATCTGGATCTGCCGACGGCCGACGCGCCATCTTCGGTCGACGAGGGGCTGACGCCCGCCGAGCCGCTGCCGGCAGGGGTGGAGCTGCGCAGCGCCGTGGACGCCTTTCAGCGCCGGCTGATCGAGCAGTGTCTGGCGCGCCACCAGGGTAAATGGGCTGACGCGGCGCGTGAGCTGGGCATCGATCGGGCCAATCTCAGCAGATTGGCGAAGCGCCTCGGTTTGCGTTGAGAGTCTGATCCAGCGCGCAAGGCCCAACCGTCACTCGCTTGTTCTGGTGCGGTCGACAACGCTGTTGCGCCGCTTCGCGTCTCTGCATCGGCTCCGTACGCAGGGGGTTGACGACATGTACATTAAAGTCCAGAGTAGACTTTAATGTACAAGTGAGAGCGACCCATGCAGTCCTCCCCATTCGCCTTCGCGCCTGCCGGCTCCCGGAGCTCGCTCAAGGTCGGTGCGCCTTGCTTCTGCCCCTTTTCCTTCCAACCGGGTTCCGCCGCCCTGTCGCGCGTGGCGGGCTCGTTCACCCCGAAGCAGGAGACACGTCCATGAAGAAAATCGCCTGGTTGGGCGCCATTGCCCTGAGCCTGATCGCTTCCAGCCCCTTCGCGGCCGACAAGCCGTTGCGCCTGGGCATCGAGGCTGCCTACCCGCCGTTCGCCTACAAGGAAGCCAACGGCGAGATCGCCGGTTTCGATGTGGATATCGGCAACGCCCTGTGCGCTGAGATGAAGGTGCAGTGCCAGTGGGTCGAGCAGGAGTTCGACGGCCTGATCCCCTCGCTCAAGGTGAAGAAGGTCGACGCCATTCTCTCGTCCATGACCATCACCGACGAGCGGCGCAAGTCGGTGGATTTCACCGGCAAGTACTACTACAGCCCGGCGCGTCTGGTGATGAAGGAGGGCAGTACGGTCGACGCCGATTTCGCCAACCTCAAGGGCAAGCGCATCGGCGTGCAGCGCGCCACCACCACCGACCGTTTCGCCAGCTCGGTGATGGCCGCTCAGGGCGTACAGGTGGTGCGCTACAGCTCGCAGAACGAAATCTACCTGGACCTGATCTCCGGACGCCTGGACGGCACCCTGGCCGATGCCATCCCGGTGGAAGAGGGTTTCCTCAAGACCCCTAACGGCAAGGGCTTCGCCTTCGTCGGCCCGTCCTTCACCGACCCGGCCTACTTCGGCGAGGGCGCCGGGATTGCCGTGCGCAAGGGCGACAGCGAACTGCTCGGCAAGCTCAACGCCGCCATCGCCGCGATTCGTGCCAGCGGCGAGTACCAGCAGATTCAGCAGCGCTACTTCAGCTTCGATATCTACGGCGACTGAGCGGGCCGCGCCACGTCTGGCCATGGCCGGTGCGCGCGGCGCACCCTACGGCTCGGCTGGCGCCACGGTCCGTAGCCTGGATGCAATCCGGGGGAGCCCTCGGAGCCCCCTTGGATTGCGCTCGGGCTACAGCTGAAAGACCAGCGCTTTCAGGCCGCTCTCGGCCGAGATATCGGGAAACTCCGGCGGGTTGTCCAGGCGCCGCGCGAACTGCAGCTGCGGGGCCTCTGTGGCCATGCCCTGAATCAGGAAGTCCGGGCCGACATCCGGATCGTTGACGCAGGCCAGCACGGTGCCGCGCTCGGTGAGCAGTTCTGGCAGGCGGCGGAGGATCTTGCGGTAGTCCTGGGTGAGGGCGAAGCTGCCTTTCTGAAAGCTTGGCGGGTCGATGATGATCAGGTCATAGGGCCCGCTCTTGCGCACCTTGCCCCAGGACTTGAACAGCTCGTGGCCGAGAAACTCCACCCGGCCCAGGTCGTGGCCATTGAGTCGGTGATTCTCACGCCCGCGTGACAGCGCGGCGCGTGCCATGTCCAGGTTGACCACCCGCTCGGCGCCGCCGGCGATGGCCGCCACCGAGAGGCCGCAGGTGTAGGCGAACAGATTCAGCACGCGCTTGCCATCCGCCTCTTGCCGAACCCATTGCCGCCCGAGGCGCATATCGAGGAACAGCCCGCTGTTCTGCTTGCTGCCCAGATCGAGCAGGTAGTGCAGGCCGTCTTCGATGATCGGCCATTGCGCCTGCGGCTCGCCGGCCAGCCACTCGCTCTCGCTGCCCTGCACGTAGCGGTGCTGGACGAGCAGGCCGCGCGCGCCGCTGGCCTGCCACTGCGGCGTCTGCAGCAGCTCCAGGAGCAGCGGTCGCAGGGCGGGGGAGGGCTCGCGAAACAGCATCACCAGGACGATGCCGGACAGCCAGTCGACGGTGATCTGCTCCAGCGCCGGCCAGCAGCGGCCGCGCCCGTGGAACAGGCGGCGGGTTTCGGCGCCCGGAGGGTGCTCCAGCGCCTGCAGCAGATGCTCACGCAGGGTGGCGAGGGCGGCCTCAGTCATCGCGGGTCAGCACTTGAAGCAATTCGATCTCGAAGATCAGGTTGGAGTTGGGCGGTATCGAACCCATGGTGCGCTCGCCGTAGCCCAGATGCGCGGGCACGAACAGCTTGCGCTTGCCGCCCACCTGCATGCCCATCAGGCCCTGGTCCCAGCCCTTGATCACGCGGCCGGTGCCGATCACGCACTGGAACGGCTTGCCGCGCGAGAAGGACGAGTCGAACTCTGTGCCGTCTTCCAGCCAGCCGCGGTACTGGGTGGTGATCAGGGCGCCCTTGACCACGGCCTTGCCGTCGCCGGGTTGCAGGTCTTCGACGATCAGTTCGCTGTTCATGTCGGGTTTCCACTCTTGTGTCGGTTCTGGCTGGCCTGCACGGCGCGCTGGGCGGGCACGCGCAACTGGGCCAGCAGGTAGTCGGCGAAGGCCGGCTCATAGTCCTGCAGGGCGATGGCACCGGCCATGCAGCTCAGCCAGCTCTCGGCCAGGGCCTCGTCGATCGGCCACTGCGCATGGAAGCTGGGGATGCTGATGCTGCCGTACTTCTCGGCGAACAGTCTTGGCCCGCCCAGCCAGCCACTGAGAAAGCACGTCAGCTTGTCGCGCGAGGCGCTCAGGTCGGCCGGGTGCAGGGCACGCAGGGCGGCGGCCTCGGCGCGCTCGTCCATCAGCCGGTAGAAGTCGTCGACCAGGTGGCGCAGGCCGTCGATGCCGCCGGCAGCCTGGTACGAGGCGTCGCCGGTGCCGTAGGGAAGTGTGTCGCTCATCGAGCCATTCTGCGCAAAAGGCGCCATTGTAGCGCCGCCCGGCGCGGCGGTGGGCGTGCTACTTGGCCAGGCCGGCGAACTTCTGGATCAGGTGGGTCGGGCCGGAGACGATCAGCAGGTCGCCGGGCAATATCCGCGTGCTCGGCGTGGCATGCTGGAAGTCCTGGTTGGCACGTTTCAGCCCGACCACGGTGATGCCGTGCTTCTCGCGGATGCCGGCCTCGGCCAGGGTGCTGTTGAAGCTCAGCTCGGGCGCCTTGATCTTGGCGATGGCGAAGCCGTCCTCGAACTCGATGAAGTCCATCAGCCGGCCGGTGATCTGGTGCGCCACCCGCTCGCCCATGTCCGCCTCCGGGTAGACCACATGGTGGGCGCCGATGCGCTCGGCGATCTTGCCGTGCTCCGGGGTCAGGGCCTTGAGCCAGATATCCTGAATGCCCAGCTCGGAGAGCGCCATCAGGGTCATCAGGCTGGCGGCCAGGTCGGTGCCGATGCCGACGATGGCGTGATTGAAGTCGGCCACGCCGAGCTGGCGCAGGACCATGACGTTGGTCGAGTCGGCCTGCACGCAATGGGTCAACAGGTCGGCCCAGGCGTGTACCGGCTCGGCGTCACAGTCGATGCCCATGACGTCGTGGCCCAGGCGCATCAGCGAGTGGGCCACCGAGCCGCCGAAGCGGCCCAGGCCGATCACCACCACGCTGTCGCCCTTGGAAAAGGCGAATTTCTCGGTGAAAAGGAAGTTAGCCAACGATGGGGTGCTCCTCTGGATAGCGGTAGGGCATGCGGTGCTCGCCCAGGGCCAGGGATGTGGCCAGAGTGATGGTGCCGACCCGGCCGGCGAACATCAGCAGGGTCAGCATCCACTGACTGGATGGCGGCAGATCCGCGGTGATGCCGGTGGAAAGGCCGACGGTGCCGAAGGCCGAGATCACTTCGAATATGACCTGATCGGTGGGAATCTCGGTATTGCGCAGGATCACCAGGGTGCCCAGCACCACCATGGCGCTGCCCAGCACCAGCACGGTGATGGCCTGGCGCTGGGCCGAGTCGCTGACCCGTCGACCGAAGGCCTCGGTGTCGCTGCGGCCGCGAATCTCGGCGACCACCAGCAGCACCAGCACGGCCACCGTGGTGATCTTCACGCCGCCGGCGGTGCCGGCGCTGCCGCCGCCGATGAACATCAGAAAGTAGTGAACGGCCCAGCTCTCGTGGGTCAGTGCGCCGATATCGATGGAGTTGAAGCCGGCGGTGCGTGCCGAGACCGAGGCGAAGGCGGCCGACAGCAGCTTGTCATCCAGCGTCATGGCGCCGAGGGTGCGCGGGTTCGACCATTCGGCCAGCAGCATGACGAGAAAACCGCCCAGCAGCAGGAGCACCGTGCCGCTCAGGGTGAGCTTGGTGTGCAGTGACCAGTGACGCGGGTCGCGCAGGCGGTTGCGCAGGTCCTGCAGCACGGGAAAGCCGATGCCGCCGATGATGATGGCGGCCATCACCGGGGTCAGGATCAGGCTGTCGCCGGCGTAGCCCATCAGGCTGTCGGCGTGGATCGAGAAGCCGGCGTTGTTGAACGCCGATACGGCATGGAACAGCCCGCTCCAGGCCGCCTGGTCCCAGGGCAGGCCGTAGCCGACGTGCAGCCTGAGCGTCAGCAGGGCGGTGATCAGCGCCTCCATGCCAAGGGTCACCACCAGCACCAGCTTGGCCACGCTGGTGATATCGCCCAGGCCCAGCGAGTGCGACTCGACCTGGGCCACCAGCTTGGTGCGCAGGCGAAATGAGCGGTTGACCATCAGGCCGAGCAGGGTGGCCAGGGTCATCATGCCGAAGCCGCCGAACTGGAACAGCAGCAGAATCACCCACTGGCCGAACGTCGACCAGTAGCTGCCGGTGTCCACCACCACCAGGCCGGTGACGCAGACGGCGGAGACCGCAGTGAAGGCGGCAGTGAGCAGGCTGGCGGACTGCCCGTCGGCACTGGCGTACGGCAGCATGAGCAGCAGCGTGCCGACGACGATGACCGCGAGAAACAGCAGCGCCACGGTGCGGCTGGGATGCAGGGAGGCTTTCATGCGAAATGGGTTTTCGAGGCGGGCTGAAGGGGCGGGGTGTGACGCTCGGTCAGCGCGTATCGAGCGCTGTGCCGATAACTGGATGGGCTTTGCATGGTGCCTCGTAGAGCGGTTCGCACCCGATCTATTCAAGCACGATTTTCCGGAACGGTGATGGGAATCCACGCGAATCATTCGCCGGTCATGAAACTCGTTCGGGCGCGTGCGTCACTGCGATGGCGAGCGATTGAGGCGCGCCGCTGGCGCCAGGCACGTAGAATCGCGGCTATCGAGTTTCGAGGTCGTTCGGGTGGCAGTGCAGCAGGGTTTCGTTCTGAGTCGCCATTGGCGCGACACGCCGCAGGGCACCGAGGTGGCCTTCTGGCTGGCGACCGATGCCGGCCCGATACAGGTGCGCCTGCCGGTTCAGCCGTCGGTGGCCTTTATTCCGGCCGAGCAGCGGGCCTGGGCCGAGCCGTTGCTGGCCGGCGAGCAGGGCGCCGAGCTGCGCGAGCTGGCGCTGCGCGACTTCAGGCAGCGCCCGGTGCTGGGGCTGTACTGCCAGCAGTATCGCCAACTGCTGCAGCTGGAAAAGAAGCTGCGCCAGGCCGGCGTGGATGTCTATGAAGCCGATATCCGCCCGCCGGATCGCTATCTGATGGAGCGCTTTATCACCGCCAGCGTGACCTTTGAGGGCGTCGAGCAGCAGGACGGCAGCCTGCTCTGCAAGTCGCTCAAGGCCGCTGCCGATTACCGCCCGGCGCTGCGTCTGGTGTCGCTGGATATCGAGACCAGCGCCCGCGGCGAGCTGTATTCCATCGCCCTGGAAGGCTGCGGCCAGCGCCAGGTGTATATGCTCGGCTCGGCGGGTGAAAACGCCGGTGAGGTGGACTTCGACCTGGAATACTGCGACAGCCGCAAGGCCCTGCTCGAACGGCTGAATGAGTGGCTGGCGCGCTTCGATCCCGACGCCATCATCGGCTGGAACCTGGTGCAGTTCGACCTGCGCGTGCTGCGCGATCATGCCGAGCAACTCAAGGTGCCCCTGCGCCTCGGGCGGGGCGGCGACGTGATGGGCTGGCGCCAGCACAACAGCAGCCAGCACTACTTCGCCGAGGCGGCCGGGCGGCTGATCATCGACGGTATCGAGGCGCTGCGCTCGGCGACCTGGAGCTTCCCCTCGTTCAGCCTGGAGTCGGTGGCGCAGACCCTGCTCGGCGAGGGCAAGGCCATCGACACGCCCTATGCGCGGATGGACGAGATCCAGCGCATGTTCGACGAGGACAAGCCGGCGCTGGCGCGCTACAACCTCAAGGACTGCGAGCTGGTCACGCGCATCTTCGCCCACACCGACCTGCTCGCCTTCCTCCTCGAGCGTTCCAGCGTCACCGGCCTGGCCGCCGATCGCAGCGGCGGCTCGGTGGCGGCCTTCACCCACCTGTACCTGCCGCCGATGCACCGCCTGGGCTTCGTCGCGCCGAATCTCGGCGACATCCGTGGCGAGAACAGCCCCGGCGGTTTCGTCATGGATTCGCGCCCCGGCCTGTACGACTCGGTGCTGGTGCTGGATTACAAGAGCCTGTATCCGTCGATCATCCGCAGCTTCCTGATCGACCCGGTGGGGCTGGTGGAGGGGCTGCAGCAGCCGGACGATGCGCATTCGGTGGAAGGCTTTCGCGGCGCGCGCTTCTCGCGCAGCCGGCACTGTCTGCCGGCCATCGTCGAGCGCGTCTGGCAGGGACGCGAGGCGGCCAAGCGCGACGGCAACGCCGCGCTGTCGCAGGCGCTGAAGATCATCATGAACGCCTTCTACGGCGTGCTCGGCTCCAGTGGCTGCCGCTTCTTCGACCCGCGCCTGGCCTCGTCCATCACCCTGCGCGGGCATCAGATCATGCGCCGCACCCGCGAGCTGATCGAGGCCGAGGGCCATGCGGTGATCTACGGCGACACCGACTCCACCTTCGTCTGGCTCGGCCGCGCCCACGACGAGGCCGAGGCGGCGCAGATCGGCCGCGCCCTGGTAGCCAGGGTCAATGCCTGGTGGCGCGAGCATCTAGCAGATGAGTACGGCCTGACCAGCGCCCTGGAGCTGCAGTTCGAGACCCATTACCGGCGCTTTCTCATGCCCACCATTCGCGGCACCGAGGAGGGCAGCAAGAAGCGCTACGCCGGCCTGGTAAGGGCGGCGGATGGCAGCGAACGCATGGTGTTCAAGGGGCTGGAGACGGTACGCAGCGACTGGTCGCCGCTGGCTCAGCGCTTTCAGCAGGAGCTGTACCGCCTGGTGTTCGCCGGCCAGCCCTATGAGGACTACGTGCGCGACTACGTCAAACGCACCCTGGCCGGCGAGCTGGACGAGCTGCTGGTCTATCGCAAACGCCTGCGCCGCCGCCTCGACGACTACCAGCGCAACGTGCCGCCGCACGTGCGCGCCGCACGCAGCGCCGACGAACACAACCAGCGCCTCGGCCGGCCGCTGCAGTACCAGCGCGGCGGCTGGATCAGCTACCTGATCACCACCACCGGGCCGCAACCGCTGGAACGCCTGCTGTCGCCCATCGACTACGAGCACTACCTGAGCCGCCAGCTCAAGCCGGTGGCCGACGCCATCCTGCCCTTCGTCGGCGGCGATTTCGAGCGGCTGGTGGACGGACAGCTGGGCCTTTTCTAGAGGCCATCTCGTTGCACGACGTCCGTGGGGTGCGCCGTGCGCACCAGCTTTCTACTTCGCCGCCACCCTAAAGCCACTCGCTACGGCCCCGCCCAGCTCTCCAGCGCCAGCGCCTGCTGCAGGAAGTCGCACAGCGCCTGGACCTTGGGCGAGGCACGCCGCGCACGGGGATACAGGGCGTGGATCTGATCGTCGGTGGGCCTGATCTCGGCCAGCACCTGCACCAGCCTGCCGGCCTGCAGGTCGCGCTGCACGATGAAGCGCGGCAGCACCGCCACGCCCAGGCCGGCCAGGGCCGCGTCGCGCATGGCCTCGCCGTTGTTGCTGGTGAAGCGCCCGCCGGCCGCCAGGGTCAGTGGGCGCTGCGGGGCTGCCGGATCGTCGAACGACCACAACTGCCCGGCGCTCAGGTTGCAGTAGCCGATGCAGGGGTGTTCGAGCAGCTGCTCCAGGCGCTCGGGCGCGCCATGCTCGCGGATGTAGTCCGGGCTGCAGCACACCACCCGCGGGCTGCTGCCGAGGCGCCGGGCGATCAGGGCGCTGTCGTGCAGGCGCGAGATGCGCAGGCACAGATCGTAGCCTTCGCGCTCGAAGTCGCTGACGCGGTCGTCCAGCTGCAGGGCCAGTTCCAGCTGCGGATGCTGGCGCATGAACTCGGCCAGCCGCGGCGCCAGCCACAAGGTGCCAAAGCTCATCGGTGCAAGAATGCGCAGGCTGCCGGCCAGGCTGCCATCCTCGAAGGCCACCGCCTCGGCGGCGCTCTGCAGTTCGGCCAGCGCGGCCTTGGCCTGTTGATAGAAGCGCTGGCCACTGTCGGTCGGCGCCACCTTGCGCGTGGAGCGAAACAGCAGCCGGGCGCCCAGGTTGCGTTCCAGATCGCTGAGGCGCTTGCTGACGACCGACTTGGCCACCCCCAGCTGCTGGGCGGCGAGGCTGACGCTGCCGAGTTCGGCGACGCGCAGGAAGGTTTCGATTTCCTGAATATCCAGTTTCATGGAACGACCGTGCGGGGGATTCGGGATGCCGCTCAGCATAACGCCTGGTCGCCGCAGGTGATTGTTCGTTCAAAGCGAAAAGCCATTTCGCCGGGTGGCGGGAGGTGGAACGTTGCGCTGGCGGCTACGCTTGAAATCCCCCACTACGGGTTGATTCGCTCACTGCCAATGGAGGCTACGCCATGTCTTTTACCTACAAGCGTCTGAACAAGGACGATGCCGTCGTGCTGCTGGTCGACCACCAGGCCGGCCTGCTCTCGCTGGTGCGTGACTACTCGCCGGACGAGTTCAAGAACAACGTGCTGGCGCTGGCCGATATCGCCAAGTTCTTCAACCTGCCGACCATCCTCACCACCAGCTTCGAGAACGGCCCCAACGGCCCGATCGTGCCCGAGCTCAAGGCCATGTTCCCCGATGCCCCCTATATCGCCCGGCCGGGGCAGATCAACGCCTGGGACAACGCCGACTTCGTCAAGGCCATCGAGGCCACCGGGCGCAAGCAGCTGATCATCGCCGGGGTGGTCACCGACGTCTGCGTGGCCTTCCCGACCCTGTCGGCGCTGGAGGCCGGCTATGAAGTCTTCGTCGTCACCGATGCCTCGGGCACCTTCAATACCAGCGTGCGCGATGCCGCGCTGATGCGTATGGCCCACGCCGGCGCGCAGATGCTCAACTGGTTCAGCGTCGGCTGCGAACTGCACCGCGACTGGCGCAACGACATCGAGGGCTTCGGCGGCATCCTCGGCGGGCACCTGCCGGCCTACGCCAACCTGATCCAGAGCTACAGCCAGAAGTGACGCGGCGAGCCCCCGCCGGCGCTTGCCGGCGGGGGCTATGGGGTATGCGGCCAAGGTGCTTGCAACAGCAACACCAGGAGCAGCCCCGGTATCAGCGACAGGACCCACAGTTGCCAGTGGGCGAGGTACAGCTCGCGGAAGATTTCCCCCGGCGCCCAGGTGTTGCCGAAGGATGGCGCGAACGCCACGGCGCAGCAGTAGGCTGCCAGTGCGGCTGCCGCGACAAAGGTCGCGATCAGTGCCGGGCCGCCGTGACGACGCAGCAGACCCAGTGCGGAGCAGGCGAAGAACAACAGCAGGCCGGGTAGCGAGGCGAACAGCACCTCGCTGGCTGGATGGCTGCCGGGTTCGAGTGTCAGGGGCCATTCCAGCCACAGCCGGTCATGGCGGAGTTCGCCGGTGAGCAGGCCTATGAACAGGCCGGCGCTGAGGGGGATGCCAAGGCCTTGCAGCAGCCGCACGGCCGGCTCACGCAGAACCATGGGGCTAGCCCTCGCCCTTGATTTCCTTGAGGTGCTTGTACACCGTCGCCCGGCCCATGTTCAGCACGTTGGCCACGTAGTTGGCGGCGCTCTTGCCCTTGAACGCGCCTTCGGCGTGCAGCGCCTCGACCAGTTCGCGCTTGTGCTCGCGGGTCAGCAGGTTGAGGCCGAGCTGGCGCTGGCGCAGCCAGGCGTGGAGGAAGGTGTTGATACGTTCCTGCCAGTCGTCGCGAAACAGCGCGTCGGGCTGGGGGATCAGCTTGTTCGCCGAGAGGAACAGGTCGAGTGCCTGACGGGCGCTCTCGAACAGCGAGATATTCAGATTGATGCACAGCACCGCGACCGGCTTGCCGCCGGCATCACGCAGCACGCTGCTGACCGAGCGGATCTTCTGCCCGTCCCAGTTGAGCTTCTCGTAGGGGCCGATGTTGCGCGCGTCGCCGGCGTCGTCGAGCAAGTCTTCCAGGGCGGCGTCATCGCCCACCGCGCGCTTGGAGATGTTGTTGGCGATATGGTCGATCTTCTGCGTGCGCAGGTCGTGCAGCACCACCTCGGCATGGGGGAAGAACAGGGTGGCGATGGCGTCGGCGATGGCGCGGTAGTTGTCGAGGTCGGCGGCGGGGCGGGGCGTCATGCGGTGGGCTCCTGGGTCGGCGCGACGAGTGTGCCGCAAAGCGCCGGGGGCGTCATCAGGACGCGCCGGCGCCGCCCCCGGCTGCGGATGCGATCTGCGACGGGCGTCGGGTTTATTCCCGGCTTGCATCCGGGCTGCCTAGGCGCGCAGGACTGAGCATGGCTTCGCTGAGACCGAAGCGGGTCAGCGCCTCGGGCAGCGGCTGGCGGCGGATCAGCGCGGCGCTGGCCTGGCCCATGGCCGCGCTGGTCTGGATGCCGTAGCCGCCCTGGGCGGCGACCCAGAAGAAGCCCTCGGCCTGGCCGTCGTAGCCGGCCACCAGGTCGCCGTCGGCGACGAAGCTGCGCAGCCCGGCCCAGGTGTGCGCCGGGCGGCGGATGCTGAGGCTGGTGTGCTCCTCGATCTGGTAGATGCCCATGGCGATATCCAGCTCCTCCGGCTGCACGTCGTGCGGCGCCACCGGGTCGGCGTTGGCCGGCGAGCCGAGCAGTTGGCCGGCGTCGGGTTTGAAGTAGAAGGCCTCGTGCAGGTCCACCACGCAGGGCCAGGCGTGGCAGTCAACGCCCTCCGGGCCGTGGAAGGTGAAGGCGGCGCGGCGCTTGGGCACCAGGCCGATGGGGGCGACCCCGGCCAGCCGGGCCAGCTCGTCGCACCAGGCGCCGGCGGCGTTGACCAGCACCGGCGCGCGGTACTGTTCGGCGCCGCAGTCGACCAGCCAGGCGTCGCCGTCACGGGCGATGCGCAGCACTTCGCGATCGTTGTGAATCTCCCCGCCCTGCTGGCGAATGCCGCGCAGGTAGCCCTGGTGCAGGGCATCGGTGTCGATGTCGGCGGCGCTGGGGTCGAACAGGGCGCCCTGAACCTTGTCGCGGCGCAGCACCGGTACCAGCGCGCAGGCCTGGTCGGCATCGAGCAGACGGGCCTCGGGCACCTGGGCGCGGGCCTCAAGGAACTGGCGCTGCAGCTCGGCGGTATCGCCGCTGAAGTCCACCACCAGTTCGCCGCGCGGGCTGAGCAGCGGGTGCTCGGCGAAGCCGGGCGGCGGTGCGTCGTAGAAGGCGCGGCTGGCGGCAGTCAGGGCGCGCACCTGCGGCGTGCCGTAGGCCACGGTGTACAGCGCCGCCGAGCGGCCGGTGCTGTGGTAGCCGGGCTGGCGCTCGCGCTCAAGGACGATGGTCTTGCCCTGGCCGGCGAGGAAGTAGCCGGTGGAGGCCCCGGCGATACCGGCGCCGACGATCAGGTAATCGGCATGCTGCATGCTCAGCCCTCCGCGGCCTGCTTGAGTTGATGGAGTGCGTGGGCCAGGGCGACGTCTTCCAGGCCCAGGCCGATGGAGCGGAAGAATACCGGGCGACGGTAGTCGGGCAAGGGCGCCGACTGATCGAGCAGCTCGGCCAGGTCGCCGCGAATCAGCGCGCGGTCCCACAGGTGCTGCTCGCTGGCCAGGCGCATCTCGCCGGCGCTGGCCGGGGTGGTGGCGCGGTAGTCGCAATAGACGTCCATCTGCGCCAGGCTGGCCGGCGGCACCTCATGAGCGCGCGGCGCATTGGTGCTGATCGAGGTGATCAGCGCCGGCTTGTGCAGTTCGCCGGGGTCGAGCACCGGGCTGGCCGAGGACGTGCACAGCATCACCACATCGGCGTCGGCGCAGGCGTCGGCCTGGCTGGCGCACAACTGCATGCGCGGATCGAGCTGCTGCAGTTGCAGCAGCTCGACGCCGTGCTTGCCCACCAGGCTTGGCGAGTACAGGCGGATGCTCTGCCAGTCGCGCAGGCCCTGCGCATAACGTACATGGGCACGCGCCACCGGGCCGCTGCCGATCACCGTCAGGCGTTTGGCCGTGGCCGGCGCCAGGGCGTCCACCGCCACGGCGGTGGTGGCCGCGGTACGGGCGGTGGTGAGTTCGCCGGCATCGCACAGCAGCAGTGGCTGGCCGTTGTCCATCGACATCAGCAGGGTCCAGGCGGTGACGATGGCGCCATGTTCACCCGGGATGTAAGGCGAGGTCTTGACCCCGTAGACGCGCTGTTCGGCGAGCACGCCGAGGTAGTTGATGAAGTCGCCGCCGTCGGGAAATTCCACCAGCTGCTGGGCCGGCTGCACCGCCTGGCCGCGCGCCAGGCTGCGGAACATCCCGCGCATGGCTTGCACGACATCGATGCGGGCGAGGAGCTGGGCGGCTTCGGCCTGATGGATCAGATAGGGCGGGGTGCTGGGCATGGCGGTGAAATCCAGGATGAACTTATTTGTCTATTCTGGACTTATTTGTATTTGTCCGGCAAGGGACATGGCCGCCGGCTGTCCGTGGATGACGCATGGGTATAGATGGAAGGGACCGGATGGCTCGTGGTTGCCTGCGTCGCTGAGCGGTGCGGCGATTAGGCGCGGGCCTGCGCGCGCGGCGCACCCGGCGAAGGGGGGCACGAGGCCTGGCCGGAAAATGGCCGGGAGTGATTCCTCACCCCGCCCCGCGACAGCCCGAAGGGCGGCGGGCAGGGCTTGGGGCAATAAAAAAGGCGAAGCCTCGCGGCTTCGCCTTTTTTGCTAGCGCACCGATCAGTGCTTGCGCGGTACCGGCTTGAGCAGCTCATCCGGCGGCATTTCGCACTGGATCTTGCGGCCGATCAGCGCTTCGATCGGCGGCAGGGCGAAGGCGTCGTCCTCGCCGGCGAAGCTGATCGAGGTGCCGCTGCTGCCGGCACGGCCGGTACGGCCGATGCGGTGCACGTAGTCGTCCGGGTCTTCCGGCAGGGTGAAGTTGATCACGTGGCTGATGCCGTCGACGTGAATGCCGCGGCCGGCCACGTCGGTGGCCACCAGCACGCGGATATGCCCGGCGCGGAAGCCTTCGAGCACCTTGATGCGCTTGTGCTGCGGCACGTCGCCGGACATCTGCGCGGCGCTGACGCCGTCGCGGGTCAGGCGCTCCTCGATGCGGCGCACTTCGTCCTTGCGGTTGGCGAAGACCATCACCCGGTCCCAGGCGTTCTGCGTCACCAGGTTGTACAGCAGTTTGTACTTGTCGCTGGAGGCCACGGCGTAGACGTGCTGCTCGACGGTGTCGCTGGCGACGTTCTCCGGCTCGATCTCGACGATGGCCGGGTTGACCGTCCATTGCTTGGCCAGGTTCATCACGTCTTCGGTGAAGGTGGCGGAGAACAGCAGGGTCTGGCGGTCGCCCTTCATCGGCGTCTGGCGGATGATCTGGCGCACCTGCGGGATGAAGCCCATGTCGAGCATGCGGTCGGCTTCGTCCAGCACCATCACCTCGACCATGTCCAGGTGCACCTCGCCGCGCTGGTTGAAGTCCAGCAGGCGGCCCGGGGTGGCGACCAGGATGTCGCAGAAACGCGATTCGAGCTGCTTGAGCTGCTTGTCGAAGTCCATGCCGCCGACGAAGCTCATCACGTTGAGCTTGGTGTACTTGGTCAGCGCGACGGCGTCCTTGGCGATCTGCACCACCAGCTCGCGGGTCGGCGCGATGATCAGCGCGCGCGGCTCGCCCATGTAGCGTTCCTTCGGCGGCGGCGTCTGCAGCAGCTGGGTGATGATCGAGATGAGGAAGGCGGCGGTCTTGCCGGTGCCGGTCTGGGCGCGGCCGATGGCGTCCTGGCCCTTGAGGGTGTAACCGAGTACGCCGGCCTGGATCGGCGTGCAGTAGGGGAAGCCGAGGTCGTGGATGGCGTGCATCAGCTCGGGGGCGAGCTTGAAGTCGTGGAAGCGCGTCTTGCCTTCGGCCGGCTCGACCACGAAGTCTTCCAGCTTCCAGTTGTCCACCGGCTTGGCCGGGCGCTCGCGGCGCGGTTTGTCGGCCTTGGGCGGGCGAGGCTGCTGTGGCGCGGGGCTGTCGCTCGCAGTCTCGCTGGCTGGGCGGGCGGGCTTGTTCTTGCGGGGACGCTTGTCGTCTGCGCCACGGCTCTGGGCGGGCGCTGTTGCGGGTGACGGCGCTGGTTGTGGCTGCTCGTCTTCGGCTTTGCCGAACATTTTCTTGAGTGCTTTGAGCACGGGCTTCTCATCGATTGGTTAAGGAGTGAACGCCCGCCAGTGTAATGCAAGACGCGGGCGTGGCGAAGTGCTTCGCTCGCGCCTGTCAAGGGGCGGGACTCAATTCTCCGGCAGACTGGCCAGCAGCAGGCGCTGGACGTTACCGCCCATGATCGCGGCGATGGCGGCCTCGTCGAAGCCGGCGCCCTGCAGGCCTTCGGTGAGCTGCGCCAGGCCGGTGACGTCGAATGGCGTGTGTACGGTGCCGTTGAAATCCGACCCCAGGGCGACGTGCTCGACACCGACCTTGTCCGCCGTGTAACGGATGGCGCGGACTATGGCCGCGACCGAGGTGTCGCACACCGCGGTGCTCCAGTAGCCGATGCCGATCACTCCACCCGTGGCGGCGATGGCCTGCAGGTGCTTGTCGCTGAGGTTGCGCGTGCCGGGGCAGGTGCCCTCGACCCCGGTGTGCGAGACCAGCACCGGGCGCGTGGCCATGGCCAATACGTCATCGATCAGCGGGCGCGAGGCGTGGGCCAGGTCGACCAGCATGGATTTTTCTTCCAGGCGCGCGATGACCTGTCGCCCCAGCGGGGTCAGGCCGCCTTTCTTCAGGCCGTGGGCCGAGCCGCCGACCTCGTTGTCGAAGAAGTGGGTCAGCCCGGCGATGCGAAAGCCGGCGTCATACAGCGCATCGACGTTCTCCAGCCTGTTCTCGATGGGTTGCAGGCCCTCGGTGGCGAGCAGGCCGGCCACGCGACGCGGGTCCTTCTCCCAGGCCTCGATGAAGCGGGCAAGATCGTCGCGGCTGCGGATCAGCACCAGGCGGCCGTCACTGCCGGCCGCGGCGTTCTGAAGTTTCTGCGCCTGGTACAGCGCGCGCTGCAGCAGGCTGTTCCAGGTTTCCCGCGGCCAGCGCTGGGCCATGGCCAGCAGGGTGATGTTGTCGCTGTCCGCCTCGTTGCTCTCCATGTTCAGGCCGCGCGGGGTCTTGGTCACGGTGGAGAACACCTGCAGGCCGAGACGGCCTTCGAGCATGCGCGGCAGGTCGGAGTGGCCGTAATCGTAGCGTTTGAGCAGATCGCGCTCCCAGAGCAGGGCGTCGTCGTGCAGATCGGCGACGAACAGGCCCTGGTGCAGCTTCTGCGCGCTGGCGCTGGCCGGATAGGGCGGCGGGCTGGCGACGCTGTTCATCTGTGCGTCGATGACCTGAGGCAGGCCCAGCACGGCGAGGGCGGAGAGGGGAAGCAGCAGAAGCAGGGCGATCAGCAGTTTGCGCATCGAGGGCCATCCAGGCGTGTTGTTATGCCGGCCACTCTAGCAGGGAAGCGCTGCACCCTTGGAGTAGGGTGAGCCCTGCGCAGCATGCTGAGCAGGGCTTAACCGCAGAGGCAGTTGCGCCCCTGTTGCTTGGCCTGGTACAGCGCGGCATCGGCGCGGGCGATCAGGCCCTGCAGGCTGTCCTTCTGCTGCATCTGCGCCAGGCCGATGGAGATGGTCACGCCGGGCAGGATGCCGACCGGGGAATAGAAGGAGGCGATCTGCTCCAGGCTGACACGCAGGCGCTCGCCGATGCCGCGTGCGGACTCGGCGGAGATTTCCGGCAGGAGGATGACGAACTCCTCGCCGCCGAAGCGGATCAGGCTGTCCTTGGGGCGCAGCTGGCTGCGCAGGGTATGGGCGACCAGGCACAGGGCGTAGTCGCCGGCCAGATGGCCATGCTGGTCGTTGTAGGCCTTGAAGTGATCGACATCCAGCATCAGCAACGACAAGGGCTCGTCATTGAAGGCGCAGCGGGTGCTTTCGCGTTCGAACACATGCTCCAGCCAGCGCCGGTTGAAGCAGCCGGTCAAGGTGTCGACATTGGCGTTCTGCTCGCTGTCGAGAATCAGCCGATTGCCCTTGCGCACCCGCTCGCAGAGCAGCTCCAGCAGGTTCTGCATCATCTGTGGCGACTCCTGGAACAGCGCCACCAGCGACTCGCGGTGCAGGCGCAAGACGGTGGAGCGGCGCTCGGCCACCACGTAGGCAGAAGGGTGCTCGTTGTCGATGAAGCTGATTTCGCCGGCGCAGTCGCCGACCTCCAGGGTGCTGACCGCCTGGTTGTCCAGCGAGCCGAGGTAGACGCGCAGCTGACCTTCGATCAGCAGGTAGAGATGCTGGTTGCGGTTGAAAGGAGAGAGCAGGACTTCGCCAGCCTCCAGCTCGCAGGCGCGGAACTCCTGCAGCAGGTGGTCCAGGCTGCTGGCGGCCACCTTGTGAAACAGCCGCAGTTGTCGGATTTGATGCAGGTCTGCCTGCCAGTGCGCCGGTTTCATCGCGGTTCTGTCGCGCCTGGCTTGGCATCGAGGCCAGATGGCATCACAAACGCTCCTTGTCGTGGTCACGTACGCCCTTCGACATTATTCCCGCCCCTGAGGCGAGGCAATGCTTGCCCGTGGCCAGGCCGACCAATGGTTACTTGACGATTCCGAGTTGTTAACTGGCGCGCGTCCCTGCGCGAAAGCCGTCACGCTTGCGGGTTGATGCGATGCGCCACGGCGTAGCCGGCGAGGCGTTGGCCGACCGCTGCAATCAGCGTCTGGTCCTGGCTCGGCAGGTACACCTGAGCCAGTTGGCCGAGCTGGTCATCGCTGCTCACCTCGACGCGAATATCGGGGTGCAGCTCACGCAGGGCGCTCTGGTAGACGCGGGCAATGGCATCGAAGCGCAGCGCCGGTTTGAAGGTCTTGCCCACCGCCGTGACCGGAATGGCGTCGATGATCCAGGCGTCCTTGGGCACCGCGGCGCGCTCGGGAATGTGCGCCGCGGCGTGCTCGAGCAACTCGGCCTCGCTGGCCTGTGCGCCGGGTTTGAGCTGCACGTACACCACTGGCAGTTCGCCGGCCTTCTCGTCGGGTTTGCCGACCGCGGCCGCCAGGGCCACGGCCGGGTGCTTGTGCAGCGCTTCCTCGATCATCTGCGGATCGATGTTGTGGCCGCCGCGGATGATCAGATCCTTGCTGCGCCCGGTCAGCCAGATATAGCCGTCTTCGTCCTTGCGGCCGAGGTCGCCGGTATTGAACCAGTCGCCGTCGACCCAGATGTCGGCGTTCTTGCTGGCCTGCAGGTAGCCCTTGAACACCGTGGCGCCGCGGATGCACAGATTGCCGATCTCGTTCGGCGCGGCATCTCGCAGGTAGCGCCCCTGGTCGTCGAGCACCTTGATGCTCACGTCGCAATAGGGCATGCGCAGGCCGATGGAGCCGGGGCGGCGCTCGCCGGCCGGCGGGTTGGCGCAGCTGCCGCAGGTGCCTTCGGTCAGGCCGTAGCCTTCGATCAGGGTCAGCCCGGTCTTGGCCTCGAACTGGCGGATCAGCTCCACCGGCATCGGCGCGGCGCCGCACAGTGCGTACTTCAGCGAGGACAGGTCATACCCCTCGCTGGGAACCTGCAGCAGGCCGGCATAGATGGTGGGAACCCCGCTGAAGAAGCTGACCCTGTAGCGTTCGATCACCTTCCAGAAGTTGCCGATCAGGCTGGTGTTGCGATAGCCCTGCGGGGTGGCCAGCAGCACCTCGGCGCCGCCGATGAAGGCGGTCAGGCCGGTGACCACCACGCCGTTGACGTGAAACAGCGGCAGGCCGCAGAGGGTGACATCGCCCGGGGCGAAGCGGGTCACCAGATTCATGCTGTAGGCCATGGCCACTTCGTTGGCGTGGCTGTGCGGCGCCAGTTTCGGCGTGCCGGTGGTGCCACCGGTATGGAAGTAGCTGGCGATGTCCTCGGGCAGGATGTTGCGGCCGCTTTCCAGATGGTCGGCGGGGCAGGCCGCGATGGTCTCGTCGAAATCCAGCACGCCGTCGGGCAGGGGGCCGCGCTGGGCCTTGAGCGCGCTGCGCTGCGGTTCCGGCAACAGGTTGGCCAGGTCCACGCAGAGAATCGCCTTGAGCTCCGGCAGATGGTCGCGCATGGCGCTGACCTTGTCCCACAGGTCGGTGCCGGGGAAGGGCGCCAGGGTCACCAGCAGCTCGGAATCGGCGGCGTGGATCAGTTCAGCGATATGCGCGGGTTCGAGCAGCGGGTTGATCGCGTTGACGATGCCGGCCGCCTCGCCGCCCCAGATGGTGAAGTGGGTCTGCGGCAGGTTGGGCAGGAGGAAGGACACCGCCTTGCCCGGCCGCAGGCCGAGGCGGTGGAAGGCGTTGGCGGTCTGGGTGATCTTGCCCAGCAGCTCGGCATAGCTCAGGCGCAGCGGCGTTTCATCGCCCGTGCCCTGCAGGATGAACGACAGCGCCGGGGCGTCCGGCTGGGTGGCGGCGCTGCGACGGATCAGCTCGTAGGTGCTGGCGGGCAGCTCGCGCTCCGCGAGCGGGGTTTTCTCGATCTGCTCGATATCCTGCAGGGTGCGAATCAGGGGCGCTGTCGTCATGCGTGTAGCTCTCCGTTAAATCAGAGGATGTCTGCAGCCTGTTTGGCGTGAAGCCGGGGCCATCGAATCGCGGTGACGCCGAGAGCCGCTGGTGCGCGCGGCGCACCCTGCCGATCAGTCGGCGAGCCGTTGACTCAACCAGTCCCCGATGTCGCGAATCTCTTCCGGAATGACCTCGTGGGCCATGGGATAGTCGCGCCACTGTACCGGTACAGATCGAGCGTGCAGGCGATCGAAGGCGGCGCGCCCCATATCGGGGGTCACCACGTCATCGAATCTGCCATGCAAGCAAAGCACCGGCAGTTGTCTTTTTGTATCCGCCACCTGCATGTCGTCGCCGAAGGTCGGCGCATAGGTGGACAGCGCCAGCACCCCGCCCAGGGGCTCGAGGTAACGCATGAAGGCAGTGTGCAGCACCACGGCGCCGCCCTGGGAGAACCCGGCGAGAACGATGCGGCCTGGCTCGATGCCGCTTGCGCGTTCGGCCTCGATCAGGGCGATCACCTGCTGCGTCGACTCTTCCAGCTGGTCATGATCGATGGCACGCGCCGGGCTCATGGCCAGGATGTCGTACCAGCTCGGCATGCTCCAGCCGCCGTTGATGGTCACCGGGCGGGTCGGCGCCTGCGGCAGCACGAAGCGCGTGGTGGGCAGGCGCTCCTGCAGCATCTCGGCAACCGGCAGGAAATCGTAGCGGTCGGCGCCCAGCCCGTGGAGCCAGATCACGGCGGCGTCGGCGACCTGTGGGGGCTGCAGAATCATGGGTGCGGTCATTGGTAGCTCCAGTGTGGTGCGGGCGCCTCAAATTGGGGCGGCGCCCTGTGCAAGGCTTGTCTAATCTGTGAATAAGTTGTCGCACGGGTGCAACTTTTGCTCTTGACCCTTGCTTATCCTGCATTCTGCAGGAGGCTGGTACGGGCCTTGCTAAAGCACATCCGGACTGACGACGCGGTGTGGTAACGGTAACACTTTGCCATTGCCCATCGCTCAACAGGCAGGAATCTGCTGTGTGGGGTTCCTAACCAGAACCGTCGGGTGCTGTATCGCCCGGACGGGTGACGATCCGTCTCTGGCCCGTTCAACCAATGGGCAGGGTGGGAACAGTTGGCCAGCAGAGGGCATCGCCGACTAGACTCCCGCCTGACGTCCGAACTTCTCGTCGATGCGTTGCTGCCAGCGTATCGCGTGCCTCAAAAGGGTGGGGAAGGCGGACGGAGACTCCAACACAATAAGAGCAACTGGAGGTTTTTGATGAAGATGGTGAAATCCACCCTGGCTGTGCTGACCACCGCAGCTGTTCTCGGTGTCAGTGGCTTTGCTCAGGCAGGCGCCACCCTGGATGCGGTGCAGAAGAAAGGCTTCGTGCAGTGCGGTATCAGCGACGGTCTGCCGGGCTTCTCCTACGCCGATGAAAAAGGCAATTACCTGGGTCTGGACGTCGACGTCTGCCGTGCTGTTGCAGCCGCGGTTTTCGGTGACGCCACCAAGGTCAAGTACAGCCCGCTGACCGCCAAGGAGCGCTTCACCGCGCTGCAGTCCGGCGAAGTCGACATCCTGTCGCGCAACACCACCTGGACCAGCTCGCGTGACTCCGGTCTGGGTCTGAACTTCGCTGGCGTGAACTACTACGACGGTCAGGGTTTCCTGGTTAACAAGAAGCTGGGTGTTTCCAGCGCCAAGGAACTGGACGGTGCCACCGTGTGCATCCAGGCCGGTACCACCACCGAGCTGAACCTCTCCGACTACTTCCGTGCCAACGGCCTGAAGTACACCCCCATCACCTACGATACCTCCGACGAGAGCGCCAAATCGGTCGAAGCCGGCCGTTGCGACGTGCTGACCTCCGACCAGTCGCAGCTGTACGCACAGCGCATCAAGCTGGCCAACCCGGACGACTACGTGGTGCTGCCGGAAGTCATCTCCAAGGAGCCTCTGGGCCCGGTCGTGCGTCAGGGCGATGACGAGTGGTTCAACATCGTGCGCTGGTCGCTGTTCGCCATGGTCAACGCCGAGGAGCTGGGCGTGACCTCCGCCAACGTGGAAGAAACCGCCAAAACCACCAAGAACCCCGACGTAGCCCGTCTGCTCGGTGCCGAAGGTGAGTTTGGCAAGGATCTGAAACTGCCGAAGGACTGGGCAGTACAGATCGTCAAGCAGGTAGGTAACTACGGCGAGTCCTTCGATCGCAACGTCGGTGCCGGCAGCGAGCTGAAGATCGAGCGTGGCCTCAATGCCCTGTGGAACAAAGGTGGTCTGCAATACGCACCGCCGGTGCGTTGATCGTCTGTACCGGCGCGCCTGCATGGCGCGCCGGTTGTTCCTGATGACGTGAACTCCATGCCCGCGCAAGCGGGCGTGGGGCTTCCAAGAGGGCTGTTATGCAAACTACTGCTAATGCCCCGCGCCCGCGAGGTTCGGTCTGGACCGATCCTCAGGTGCGCGCGTGGCTGTTCCAGATTCTCGCCGTTATCGCCGTCGTGGCGCTCGGCTGGTTCCTGTTCCAAAACACTCAGACCAACCTGGAGAAACGCGGCATCGTCTCCGGCTTCGGTTTCCTCAGCAACAGCGCCGGTTTCGGCATTGCCCAGCATCTGATCGACTACAGCGAAAGCGATTCCTACGGACGGGTATTCGTCATCGGCCTGCTCAATACGCTGCTGGTGTCCTTCATCGGCATCGTGCTGGCCTCCATCCTCGGCTTCATCCTGGGCGTGGCGCGGCTGTCGCCGAACTGGCTGATCAGCAAGCTGGCCACCGTCTACATCGAGATCTTCCGCAACATCCCGCCGCTGCTGCAGATTCTCTTCTGGTACTTCGCGGTGTTTCTCGCCCTGCCGGGACCGCGGCAGAGCCTGGACATCGGCGAAACCTTCTTCCTCAACAGCCGTGGTCTGTACATGCCGGCGCCCGGTCCGTCGGAGAGTTTCGGTCTGTTCGCCGTGGTCCTGCTGGCCACCATCGTCGGCATCATCGCCCTGGGCCGTTGGGCCAAGAAGCGCCGTGAAGCCACCGGCAAGATCTTCCCGCTGCTGTGGACCTCCCTGGCGCTGATCGTGGTGATTCCCGGCCTGACCGTGCTGATCGGCGGCAACCCGCTGGTGTGGAGCGTGCCGGAGCTGCGCGGTTTCAACTTCCGCGGCGGCTGGGTGATGATCCCCGAGCTGATGGCCCTGACCCTGGCGCTGACCATCTACACCGCGGCCTTCATCGCCGAGAACGTGCGCTCGGGGATCATGGCGGTCAGCCATGGCCAGACCGAGGCAGCCCGTTCGCTGGGTCTGCGCCCCGGCATCACCCTGCGCCTGGTGATCATCCCGCAGGCATTGCGCGTGATCATCCCGCCGCTGACCAGCCAATACCTGAACCTGGCGAAGAACTCCTCGCTGGCCGCCGGCATCGGCTACCCGGACATGGTGTCGCTGTTCGCCGGCACGGTACTCAACCAGACCGGCCAGGCCATCGAGGTGATCGCCATCACCATGAGCGTGTACCTGGCGATCAGCATCAGCATTTCCCTGCTGATGAACTGGTACAACAAGCGCATTGCGCTGATCGAGCGGTAAGGAGCAGCCATGCAGTCTCATACCTTCAAACCGGATCTGCCGCCGCCACGCATGAGTGTCGGCGCAGTGGGCTGGCTCAAGGCCAACCTGTTCTCCAACTGGTTCAACACCCTGTTGACCCTGTTCGCCATCTACCTGATCTGGCTGATCGTGCCGCCGCTGATCCAGTGGGCCTTCATCGACGCCACCTGGAGCGGCAGCACCCGCGCCGACTGCACCGGCGGCGGTGCCTGCTGGGTGTTCATCCAGCAGCGTTTCGGCCAGTTCATGTACGGCTTCTATCCCAGCGAGCTGCGCTGGCGCGTGGATACCACCCTGTGGCTGGCGATCATCGGCGCTGCGCCCTTGTTCGTGCCGCAGATGCCACGCAAGGCGTTCTACGGCCTGGCGTTCCTGGTGATCTACCCGGTCGTCGCCTGGTGCCTGCTGCACGGCGGCGTGTTCGGCCTCAGCGTGGTTCCCACCAGCCAGTGGGGCGGCCTGATGCTGACCCTGGTGATCGCCGCCGTCGGCATCACCGGTGCGCTGCCGCTGGGCATCCTGCTGGCGCTTGGGCGCCGCTCCAACATGCCGGCGATCAGGGTCATCTGCGTGACCTTCATCGAGTTCTGGCGCGGTGTGCCGCTGATCACCGTGCTGTTCATGTCCTCGGTGATGCTGCCGCTGTTCCTGCCCGAGGGCATGCACTTCGACAAGCTGATGCGGGCGCTGATCGGGGTGATCCTGTTCCAGTCCGCCTACATCGCCGAAGTGGTGCGCGGCGGCCTGCAGGCCATCCCCAAGGGCCAGTACGAAGCGGCCGCGGCCATGGGCCTGGGCTACTGGCGGATGATGGGCCTGGTGATCCTGCCGCAGGCGCTCAAGCTGGTCATCCCCGGCATCGTCAACACCTTCATTTCGCTGTTCAAGGACACCAGCCTGGTGATCATCATCGGCCTGTTCGACCTGCTCAACAGCATCAAGCAGGCGACCACCGACCCGGCCTGGCTGGGCATGGCCACCGAAGGCTATGTGTTCGCGGCGCTGATCTTCTGGATTTTCTGTTTTGGTATGTCCCGCTACTCCATGCATCTGGAGCGCAAGCTGGACACCGGCCACAAGCGTTAGGAGTGAGTCATGAGTGAAGTCAACAAACAACCCAGCGCCGAGCCGATGATCCTGCTGCAGGGCGTGAACAAGTGGTACGGCCAGTTCCACGTGCTCAAGGACATCAACCTCAGCGTGCAGCAGGGCGAGCGTATCGTCCTGTGCGGGCCGTCCGGTTCGGGCAAGTCCACCACCATCCGCTGCATCAACCGCCTGGAAGAACACCAGCAGGGACGCATCGTGGTCGATGGCACCGAGCTGACCAGCGACCTCAAGCACATCGAGGCGATCCGTCGCGAAGTGGGCATGGTGTTCCAGCACTTCAACCTGTTCCCGCACCTGACCGTGCTGCAGAACTGCACCCTGGCGCCGATGTGGGTACGCAAGATGCCCAAGCGTCAGGCCGAGGAAGTCGCCATGCACTTCCTCGAGCGCGTGCGCATCCCGGAGCAGGCGCACAAGTATCCGGGCCAGCTCTCCGGCGGCCAGCAGCAGCGCGTGGCGATCGCTCGCGCGCTGTGCATGAAGCCGAAGATCATGCTGTTCGACGAGCCGACCTCGGCCCTCGACCCGGAGATGGTGAAAGAGGTGCTCGACACCATGATCGGCCTGGCGCAGGACGGCATGACCATGCTCTGCGTGACCCACGAGATGGGCTTCGCCCGCACCGTGGCCAATCGGGTGATCTTCATGGACAAGGGCGAGATCGTCGAACAGGCCGAGCCCGACCAGTTCTTCACCAACCCGCAGAACGAGCGCACCAAGCTGTTCCTCAGCCAGATCCTGCACTGAGTCGGTTGCGTCAGATGACAAGGGAGCCTTCGGGCTCCCTTTTTCATGGCCGCGGGATGCGCCTGGAAGTAGGCTGCGCTGTGCGCACCGCGAACCCATAGCTCTATCGAGTGCCCAGCGTCCCCAGAATGGTGCGCACAGCGCACCCTACAGGGCCGGCGGTGCGGCTCCGTTGCCCTGCATGCGCCTGCGAAACGCGCCGGGCGTCTCGCCGCACAGCTGCTTGAACAGCTTGGCGAAGGTGGCGCGATCGGCATAGCCGACCGCGGCGGCGATCCGCTCCAGCGAATCGCCGGAGCGGGCCAGCGCCTGCTGCGCGTTGGCGATGCGCAGGCGCTGCAGGTAGTCGTTGGGCGTCAGCCCGGTGGCGGTCTTGAAGCGGCGCAGCAGGGTGCGCGGCGAGCAGTGCGCCTGCTCGGCCAGGCTGGCCAGATCGACGGATTCGGCATGATGGCGGCGCAACCAGTCGAGCAGCGGCGCCAGAATCGTGTCATCACTAGCGGGCAGCAGAGGGGCGAAGCGTGACTGCGGGCCGCGCTGACGCTCCACCACCATGGCGCTGGCGACCTGCTGCGCCAGCCATTCACCGCCATGCAGGGCGATCAGGTGCAGGCACAGGTCGAGCCCCGCCTGGGCGCCGCCGGAGCAGAACAGCGGGCCGTCCTCGGTCAGCAGCAGGTCGCTGCGCAGGTTCACGCGGGGAAAATGTCGGGTAAAGGTCTCGGCCAGGGCCCAGTGAGTGGTGGCCTGGCGACCATCGAGCAGCCCGGCGGCCGCCAGCAGAAAGGCGCTGCTGCACAGGCTTGCCACCTGTTGCTGGCGGCGAGCCAGCCAGGGCAACAGGCCGGCATTGCCCTCCAGCGTACGGGAGATGGCGCTGCCGGTGGCTGGCAGGATCAGCAGGTCGGCCTGCTCGGCCAGGTCCAGACCGCCGCTGACCTGAACCTGGGCGAACTCCAGTTGCACCGGCTGGCCATCGAGACTGAAGCGCTGCAGGTGAAAGCGCGGTGTGCCCGCCAGCCGATTGGCGAGACTGAAGGCATCCTGTGCCATGCTCAGGCTCGAGCAGATGGTTTGCGGGCAGACATAGAGGGCGACAGTGAGCATGGCGCTGCTCCGAAGCAGAGTTTGGCGATTATTGCCACAAAGTTGTCGTTATAGCCAATCGCCGTAGCTCCTGTCGCCGCCGCACAATGGGCTTCATTCATCGAGCTGCTGGCGCCTTGCGCATGCTGCTCGGCGCACAGGACCGATAACGGGAGCGCTCCCATGAGCCATGCCAATGCCGAATTGATCCAGCGTTTCTACCGCGCCTTCCAGAACCTGGATGCCGAGACCATGGCGGCCTGTTACGCCGAGGACGTGCATTTCTCCGACCCCGCCTTCACCGACCTCAACGGCAGCGAGGCGGGCGACATGTGGCGCATGCTCTGCGCTCGCGCCGAGGGCTTCTCGCTGACCTTCGATCAGGTGCAGGCCGACGAGCGCGAGGGCAGTGCGCGCTGGGTCGCCACGTACCGTTTCAGCGCCACCGGCCGCCAGGTGGTCAACCACATCCAGGCGCACTTCGTGTTTCGCGATGGGCTGATCGTCGAGCACCGCGATCACTTCGATCTGTGGCGCTGGACGCGCCAGGCACTGGGTGCCAAGGGCCTGCTGCTGGGCTGGGCGCCGCCGGTACAGGCTGCCATTCGTCGGCAGGCCGCCCGTGGCCTGGCCCAGTTTCGCGCGTCTCGCTGAGGCAGGCGACTGAACGCAGTGGTAGGCTAGTCGGTCTTAGCCTTCAATGAAGAGTGCGCACATGGGGTGCACATCTCCACTGCCAATCGAGACCTGCCGTGACCGAACTGATCGTTGCCGTTAAACAGGCCAAGGCCTGGGGGGTTCATGCCGTCACAGCCAGTGGTGTGATTCTCGCTCTGCTGGCACTGCTCGCCGTACTCGACGGCCAACCCAAGCAATGCCTGCTGTGGCTGGGCCTGGCCCTGCTGGTGGATGGCCTCGACGGCTCGCTGGCGCGGCGTTATGACGTCAAGGGCGTGCTGCCGCATTTCGACGGCTCGACCCTGGATCTGGTGATCGACTACCTGACCTACGTCTTCATCCCGGCCATCTTCCTCTACCGCTTCATCCCGCTGCCCGATTACACCCCGCTGTTCGCCGTGGGCCTGATCCTGGTGTCTTCGCTGTTCTGTTTCTGCAACCTGAACATGAAGAGCAAGGACAACTACTTCGTCGGCTTCCCGGCCGCCTGGAACGTGGTGGTGCTGTATTTCTACATTCTCGATGTGCACCCCTGGGTCACCCTGGGCATCATCGTGCTGCTGGCCGGCCTGACCCTGACCAAGATGAAGTTCCTGCATCCGTTCCGCGTGCGGCAGTTCATGCCGCTGAACATCCTGGTGACCTTCGTCTGGATGCTTTCCAGCGCGCTGCTGATTCTGCAGTACCCCGCCAACCAGCCCTGGCTGCTGGCCCTCTGGTGGCTGGCTTCGGCCTACTTCGTCGGCATGTGCCTGTGGCGCTCGGCGCGTGAATGGTTCCCGGCGCGCGGATGAACGCAGCAGTCGAAAAAGCCTGGTTCGTCTACCTGATCCGCGCCGCCAACGGCGCGCTGTATTGCGGCATCAGCGACGACCCGCAGCGACGTTTCGCCCAGCACCAGGCGGGCAAGGGCGCACGGTTCTTCCACACCAGCCCGGCGCTGGCCCTGGCCTATGTCGAGGCCTGTGCCGGCAAGGGCGATGCATTGCGCCGCGAGCGGGCGATCAAGCGCCTGAGCAAGGCCGCCAAGGAAGCCCTCATTCTGGCCAATGATGCCGCTGCATCAGCCTGAAGCGGTGGGCGGCGCCAGGCGAGGCGGGTAAGCTGGGACCTTCGATTGCGCAACGGAGCCCACCATGCACGAACTGATCCTGCACCATTACGACGCCTCGCCCTTTGCCGAGAAGGCCCGCCTGATGCTGGGCTTCAAGCAGCTCTCGTGGCGCTCGGTGGAGATCCCGCGGATCATGCCAAAGCCCGATCTGACCGCACTGACCGGCGGCTACCGCAAGACCCCGGTACTGCAGGTGGGCGCCGACATCTATTGCGACACCGCGCTGATCGCTCGCCGCCTGGAGGCGGAGAAGGCTACCCCGGCACTGCTGCCCGAAGGCCAGGAGTTCAATACCAGTCTGCTGGCGCAATGGGCCGACTCGGTGCTGTTCCAGCATGCCGTGGCCCTGGTATTCCAGCCGCAGTCCATCGCCGTGCGCATGGGCCGGCTGCCGGCGGCGGCGCAGCAGGCCTTTATCGCCGATCGCAGCGCGCTGTTTTCCGGCGGTAGCGCCAGCCGCGTGCCGCTGGAGCAGGCCAAGCATAACTGGCCGGCGCTGATGGGGCGTCTGCAGCAGCAGTTGCAGCGCGAGGACGGCGACTTTCTGTTCGGCGAGCCGTCGCTGGCCGATTTCTCGGTCGCGCACTGCCTGTGGTTCCTGCGCGGCACGCCGGTGACCGCGCCGCTGGTCGATGACTACCCGGAGGTATCCGCCTGGCTCGCCCGGGTACTGGGCTTCGGCCACGGCTCGTTCAGCGAGATGAGCAGCGAGCAGGCCCTCGCGGTGGCGCGCGAGGCGACGCCGGCGGCGCTGCCGGAGGAAGAATTCATCGAGCCCAACGGCTTGCAGGTTGGCCAGTCGGTAACCATCGCCGCAGTCGATTACGGCGTCGACCCGGTACAGGGCGAGCTGCTGTTCGCCGGCCGCGAGGAACTGATCCTGCGCCGCGAGGACGAACGGGCCGGTGTGCTGCACGTGCACTTCCCGCGTCTGGGTTTCCGCATCGAGGCGCGCTGAGCGCCTGTTCTCCCGCTGGCGCAAGGCCCGGAGGGTATCCGGGCTATGCGGGGGGGCACGGCCGGGTCAGTAGGCAGCGCGAATCGCGCGTACGTCATAGCCGTGGATGACCTGCCCGCGCAGGTCGATCACCGGCACGCCACGCCCGCCCA
>VFQP010001398.1_pt1 | contig 32673 bp, 35 predicted proteins | sample 3512351 | NCBI WGS metagenome assembly VFQP01 (sample SAMN10412372, study PRJNA504923) | tailings metagenome | isolation source: Relicate 1 Philex TSF1 revegetated site | place: Philippines: Tuba, Benguet | collected 2017-08-29
CCCTCGGCGCCCGTGGGCAGCAGCCAGGCGGCCAAGGAAGAGCAGCAGTGCGGCGTGTGCGGTGGCGCTGCTCCTTGCACTGACACTGTGGGGTGATGGCGGCCACGGTGAGATCCCACCGCATTGAGCTGGCCCAGCTGAAGATGCCACTGGTGGCGCAGACGCTGACTCAGCCGCAGGCGCCACCGTGGCGGCACAGTCCACGGCGGCTGTGGATGTGTGGACATTCCCGGCAGGCACGCAAAGTGACACCAGACGAGGCTGTGATGCTCACGAGCGCGATGGCGGCGCGCGCTCGCGTGCTGCGCTGGCAGCCGCTGCCCACGCCCGCGGCGATCGGGTGGGCCGCGGCCTACTCGGCCCTGCGGGTGCGTCGCGTCACGCGTCAGGTCCACGCCAGCTGGCGCAACCAAGCGAGCGGCCTGTGGCGGCACGGGGCGAACGCAGTGTGTGCGCGCGTGGGCCGTGCCGCAGGTGCTGCTGGAGGAGCTGGTGTTCCGCGGGGCGCTGCTGCCGCACCCAGCGGTGAGGCGCCTCCTGCCAGTCCTGCGGCAGGGCAGCGCGCCTTGAGGTCTTCTCGCAGCACGCAGCCTGGCATGCACGCACGCATGGTGAGCGGTCCCTGGCATGCGCGCAGGTGGACGGGCGGGGCGCCATGCAGCCGCGCAGCTTCGCCGTGCCCGCGCTGGTGTCCACGGTGCTCTTTGTGCTGAGCTACGCCCTCACCACGCAGCGCACCTCACAGCAGGTGCGTGCGCGTGATGCACGGCAACCGGCATGTCCTGGGGAGGAGGACGCTGGCCACGCACGGCCGGCGGCACCATTGCAATGGGCGCAGGTGCTGAGGGACGCGCAGATGCTGTCCATGGCCACCGTGGTGGGCGCGGCCAGCACGTGGGCCTACTGGCGCACGGGCGGCGCGCTGTGGGCGGCCTGGTTGGTGCACGCGGCGGCCGTGGTGCCGTGGGTGGTGCTGCTGGGCGGCCACGCCAAGACGCACTCGCCCCCCGCGTGAGTGAAGTAGCGTGCTGCGCCCCTGCTGCTGGGCCGTGGGGCGGCGAGGGTCACGACCGCGCCCGACTGGCCTGTGCGTGTGCGGCGCAGACAGGTCATGGGGACGACGATGGAGCGCCGGCGCGGCCCTGCGGCGCCCGCCCCGGCGGGCGCCATGCCCGGCACCACCGCGGCGGCGGGAGCCACCAAGAGCGAGTAGGGCTGGGCCTGGGGGCGGGCGGCGGAAGTGGGAGGGCGCCGGCGGGGTGCGAGCCGTTGCGTTGCGGTGCCGGCGTTGTGGTGGCGTCAGGTTGCGGTCGTGTGGACCTTGTGGCCGTGTGCAAGACGGTTTTGACGCATCAGCACCAAGGGTGCGGAGAGGATTGTCGCGTCCCTTTGGCGGGATCGAGTTTGAATCTTCGTGGAGAGATCACCGCTAGGGCGGGACAGGGGGCACGCACACACAAACACTCAGCGCGGCAAGTGATCAGCGCACACTGGATGCCCCACGCACGATGATGCAGCACCACGCACGGCCTCCCCGAGGCCCGCCCTCCACGGGCCCCAAGTTTGTCGTCTCGGGCTTCCAGACCACGCCCTCGGCGCCCGTGGGCAGCAGCCAGGCGGCCAAGGAAGAGCAGCAGTGCGGCGCCGGATCCAGCGGCTCCGTGGGGCGCCGCAGCCCCACCTCGCGCTCGCTGCTTTCCGAGCTGCTCCTCGTCGCGGCGATGGAGGACCCCAGCAGGCGGCTCCGGCCGCAGCAGCACCACGAGGAGGACGACTTTGACGACGACGATCAGGTGGAGGACGACGAGCTCAGCGAGCAGGAGAGCCCCACCACGATGGAGGAGGACGAGATGGCCGAGACCTGTCGGCAGCAGCGCACGAGCGGCGCCGTGAGCATCCCGTCCACCAGGTGTGCGCAGGGAGCGGCCCTGGATTGACGCGTGCCCAGCGCCTGCCCAGCGCCTTTGTGGGGGCGGGGGGGGGGGGCCACTTGGTTTTTCGCGCCAAATCGTGTGCTTTGCTCCTGCGCGCAGGCGCACCAACGCCGACGCCATTGCGAGGGCGCTGCACGCTCAGCAGGTCCAGGCGCTGCTGCAGGCGCAAGCCAAGTACACCGAGGCTCTGACGCGAGCGAGGGTGAGGCAAAGCGGGGTGTCAGGCGGGGAATCGCGATCGCGAGTTTGGTGCTTGGCGGGGAGGAGGGAGCGGAGCAGCAGCGTGCAGCACAATTGACGGCACAGGCAAGGGCCAGTGGGGCACGCCAGGCGTGGCTCAGGACGGCTCAGGTCGCCGTGCCCCTGGGCGACCGCCAGTCGTGACACGGCCGAGTGTGTGCGGTGCGCTCGCCGTGGTTTGTGCAGGCACTCTCGCACGGCGGGGGGCACCACCACCACCACAACCACGCCCAAGGGCCGGCGGCGGGCTTGTGAGGGAGGAGGCCTCCTGCGTGTACACCACCTGCGGCGAGGCTGGGCACCGAGCCTCTGGGGCGACCTGGGCGCTCGGCGGCCCGCCGCGCCAGACCTTGCCGCCGCGCCGCCGCAGCTGCGCTCCCTTGGACAAGAACAACTCTCATCTCAGTGCGCAGTGCCCCCCGAGATTTTCGTTCATGGGGCGCTCCCCGGATGCCGTGGCGTGACAGGCTCCCCCCGCCCTCCCCCCGTGTAGAATCGCCCCTCAGCGTGCGCAAGGAGGTGTGGCCCGCGGGCCGCCCGGCGGCCCCGTCACGCACGCGCAGGGGCTGCGCAGCTCTCTGGCGCCGCCCGCGTTGCCCCTCGCCCGCTGGGCTTCACGCCTGGTCCTGCGCCCGACGCTCCCGCCCGTACGTCTCTCCCCGCCCTGGCTCTTTGTTTGCGTGGCCTTCGGACGGGATCCTGTGGCTGGCTGTCGGGACTCTCGAGGTGCGCCTGTCCTGTGCTTGCGGCGCTCTCCGGTGATTTTCCCGGGGGGAGAGGAGGCGAGGCTGCGGCTGTGAGCCAGCGTGCTGTTTGTGCGCCTGCCGCCGCCCACCGCGCACGCTCCCGTGTGTGGGGCACCCCGCAAGGCGGGCGGCCTCGCCCCCGTTGGCCGTCAGCGCTGCGCCCTCCTGGCTTGTGGCGCGCGCCGCGCTGCACGTGTCGCCCTCCTTCCCTCCGGGTGCTTGTGGCTGTCGCACCTGGGGCCGCGAGATGGTCAGTGGTGCGTGAGCTGAGCTTGCTTGGCTCGGCCACGGCGGACGGCTGGGTCCCTGGGTGCGCCCGTGCGCCGCGCGACGGCGCCTTCTTGCGGCGCCGCGCGCACGTAATGTGCGTAGTGCGGGTTTGCAGTGGAGTGGGATGCGACGATTCATCCTCCATTCCTGCAGAGTGGGGCAAAGGGTTCACACCGGGCGGCAGAGGGGTCGCCGTGGGCAGCCGGCGGCTCCGTGCTCGCTCGGCGCATTGATGGTGCTGGTTTAGTAGTGACGGACGCTGCTGCTGCTGCTGCTGTGGCTAGTGATGTGGCCGGGGCCGTGGGCACGAGCGCCCTGGTTGCACTTGTCGGGTGGTCGTGACGGGAAGTGCATGATGGCGCGCGTGCGTTTGAGGCGGACGGAACGAACGGAGGCCAGCCTCCTCCAGGCCCTGGGACGCGTGTGTGTGCGTGAGGCTGTGTGCGTCGCTGGGGGCAGTGTGGGAGGAGGGAGGCGCGCGCCGTGTACGGTTTTGGTCCCGCGCGTCGCGCCCGGCACAGGCGTCGCGTCGCACGCATTTTCAAATGAAGGCGGTGGCGGGGGCATGAAGAGGTTTGGCGGCTTTTCGGCATGGTGTTGACTGTACGATGAGTCTCGTCGTGGTGTGGCGCGGCTGATTGTGTCGCAGCCGCGCGGGTGGCCGTTTTTTCTTTGGGTGGTGCGGAAAGCCCTCCTCTGGCACGACCGCACTGCTCTGGCTGACTCGCGGGTTTGACGCCACGTTTGTTTTAATCGTCGTGGTGGTGGTAAATCTGTCCTTGTCCTATTGCTTGGGGTTGCTGTGTGCTTCAGCAGCTTCCCTGACCCTCTCTCTCTGCGCTCTCTGGCACCCCCCGCGCGGCGGCGCCCCCCTCACTCGTCTGTGTTTATTCGTCCGCTCTCCCCATTCTCCTCGCGCGCCGCGAGGCCAAACCTGTGCCGTGTGCTTGTCTCGTGTGCGTGCGCGACGCGTGCCGCCGGTCGAGGAATCCCTCCCGCCACCCTGCTCACAGCCGGCCCTCCCACACAGCTGCTGAGGGAGTGCCACCGCCGTGCCCGCTGGCGCGGGGACGCTGCAGGAACGCTTCACCCTCCGCCAAAACCCTCCACGCTCTCCACCCGTCGCCCTCTTTGCTTCCTCGCCTGCCGCCCTGCTGCAGCTAACCCTCTGCCCCCGCCCCTGGATCCTCTCGAGCGAGGGGCGGCCACTCCATGTGATGGCTGAGCGGGTGGCGCTAGTGTGGTCTTTGCAGAGGTGGTGAGGACTTGCACCTGCTCCGATGCGCACGCGGCTCGGATGGGACGATGTTTCAGCCGCACACTTCACACACACACAGCGTGCACGTCCGGTCGACCGTCGCTTGCGCCTGTATTGCTGCTTCCTCTACCTCTGCTCTGTCCCCGCCGGCCGCTGGTGTGCGTGTGTGTTTTGCGGTGTCCTGACGACGACGGGGCGGGCTTGGTGCACGCGGCGCGTGCGCCCGGGAGGGAGGGGCTCGGGGCGTGTGCGGGCGACGCTTTTTCACGTTCGAGATTGGGATGGTGCGCTCGGTGCGGGCCTGCACACAACTGAGGCTGCCCAGGCCCAACGCTCATGCAGGAGAGGCTTTGGGAGGCTTTGGCTGCTGTGTTTTCGTGTGTCCCCATCACCTCATAGTACGAAGGGAGAACTGCGTGCGTGGACGTGACGAATTTTTGCGGCGCTGTCGTTCCCGCCATGCCGAGCGCCCCGCGCGCGTTTGCCGCCTCCTCGCGCGCGGGCGCTCATATGGCGGAGCGTGTGAGAGGCGCGCACGGCGCATGGTGAGCCGGGCCGCAGAAACGGCGGGCGCGTGCTGTGGCCTGCTGCGTGTCTGGCAGGCGCGCACCACCAGTGGGGTGTCTGCTGTGCTGCTCACGAGTCACCCGGAGGAGGGGAGCCGCTCTAACACAGCGGTGTGAGAGGGTGCTCGGGGCCCGCACACTGCGCGGTGCTGCGTGGCCGCCGCAGGCAGGGCTTGCCTTTGTTCTCCATGCGCACTCGCTCCCTCGGCGGCGTCCTTTGTGTTGCGTATTTACGATTTCGTCCCCCGAGTGCCCAGGCAATTTGTTGTCGTCGGACGCTGCGGCGTGCGCGGCAAGTGTGCGGTCGGCGCGCCGCGTGCGGCGAGCTAGCAGTGACGCTCATGTGTGCTGACCTGATTGCGGACAGCCCTGTGTCAAGAACCCTTGCACAAGCGTGAGTGGTGCGCCGCCGCGTGTGCGTGTTGTTGGGCGGTGGCGCCCCAGGAGAGCGAGGGGAGAGAGAAACTGTAGGGTCATGTGCGCCGTCACGTGCGTGAGGAGGTGCTCCGTCGACGCTGTCTATACGTGTGCTGTCACTGTCCCTCAACCCAACGACTCCTCTGTGTGGAATTCCTGGACACCTGCAATGCCCGCGCGTGCTCGCGCGGTCCAAATCTCGTCGTCATGTACGTGTACACCAGGCGCACCCCTTGTGTGTGCATCAACGGAACGGGGCACTCGGTTCGTCTTCCCTTTTTTTATCTCTTTCCTCCCCCCCCCGTCGTTGTTGCTGCAGGCCTGACGGTGTCCAGTGTTCGTCGTTTCTGTGTCGGCTCTGGCCTCCACACCAGGGTGTTGGTGGGACACTTGTGGCTCCTGTGCGGTCCGTATCGGTGGCAAACGGTGTCTCAGGCTGGGCTGCTTGGCAATGCGCGAGTTTAGCGGACTTTGCGGACGGCTGTGAGTGCTGCAGAGGAGAACTGCTAGCTTCTACACGCGTGCCGCCCGGCGCTGAGGCGCTCTCCCCCTGCTCGAATCTGTTGTCTGCGACGCTGGCCACACAGGCTCCTCCTTTTCATGTTGGAGTGGTGCTCTGCATGGCCCTGACCCTGCATCTTTCGCTGCTGCTGCAATCGCACGATCGCTGCGCACGAGGGCCCGGGGCGTGCGTCATGAGCGTTCAGGAAGCAGCTCCAGGTAGCCCAGGAGCCAGTCAGGCGCAGGAACTCCGCTCTCTGCAAGTGAGCTCAGCTCCTCCATCCAGGAGAAGAAGAGCGATGGCCAACAAGCTGTTGGAGTCGGCCCGCACGCTCCTCAAGGACGCGACGCTGTTCATGGTGTTCGACTCCCAGAGCAACGTGCTCGCGAGCAACTTCCAGGCGCGTTCTTTGGGCAACTCGGCGCTGCTGCAGCGGGGGCGGGAAGTCCGAGGAGCTGGCGAGAGGCCAGGGCCACACACGCTGCGCGCCTGCCTGCTTCGCGTGCGCATGATCGGAAGGCGTGCGTGCTCTCAGCGCGCCCGCGCATTGAGCTGCGTCTCTCCTGCCTGCGCGGTGGTGCCTACCTGCAGGTCGACACCGCAGAGCTCACGCCCATCGCATCCAGCTTTGCGGACCGTGATGAGGCCATCAAGCACGGCATCGTGGTCCAGGGCAAGCGCTACGAGGTGTGCTTCTGCTGCTGGACGCGGCCCTGAGGGGTGGGCAGATTTGCGAGGGGCGGCAAGGGCGGGCATCCATCGGCGCCCCAGGGCTGAGAGACCGCTGGCGCTGCACTGTGCACGCCGTGACGCAGGTGCACCGGCACCACCCGCCGCTGGTGTACGGCCGCACTATGGGGGGCTCTCCGGAGACGAGCGAGGGCATCGCGCTGTGCAGAGTGGAGGGCGGCGACGGCGCGCCCACGTTCTACGGGCTCATCACCTACACGTGAGTTGGCTAGGGCGCATCAGCTTGCAGCAGGCGTGACTGCACCACTCTGACACCCTCAGTCATCGTCATCGGTCGTCTTCCCATGCTGCTGTGCGCAGGATGCCAAACGTGTCGGCGAGGATGGTGCCGCTCCTGCAGACCTTTTGCCAGCAGAACCTGGCGACCGCGTCAGCCACCGCCGCTCCCGTCACGGCCTCCAGCTCATAGCCGCAGAGCTTGTCCACCGAGCATTCTGATTAGAGGTGATTGCCTCGCCGAACCAGAGGGAGCGTGAGCGCCCAGGGCGGAGCCCCACGCGCCCCCACGTGGGTTGAGCCCGGACACGTACCGCGTGCCTCCTGTTGAGCTACGCCCGCTTCCTTCAACCGGAACGTCTTTTCGCATCGTGAGCACACGACGACGGCGCAATCCCGTGCGTGCTCCGCCTCTCCGTGCGGCACAATGCATCCGCAACTTGCAGGACGCGCTGCAAGCTTTCATCGATGACATGCTGTTCGTGAGGAGGCAAGCGTGGTGGGGGGGGAAAGAATGGGGCGCCCGACCGCGCGCGACATCATGAGAGCCATTACCCGCCAGCGGCAACATAGACCTGCGCTTTTCCACGGGGGCGTTAACGCTAAGCCATTCAGAAGCACGGAGCTACTGCAGAGCTCTGCAGGTCGTTGGGAGGAGCTCTCGAGATTGGGAGGATGATGGGTCGCGTCCAAAGGGTGTCGGGATGAACAACAACAAGCTGCGGGGTCGCGCACGCCGCTAAACGAGGTCAGGTCCGGCACGAGTGCTCAGTCCGTCTTTCTCACGGGTCGGTTGAGGCCGCGGAGGGGTAGATGCTTGCGTTCCAAGGCGTATTTGCGGCCGCCTTCATGTCCACGCAGCCAGGGTAAAAACACGTCGCATCGTTCTCAAAACACCTGCAAACGCAGCAAGAAACAACGCAGTCGCCGCGACGCGCAGTGCTGTCAGCAGCGGCAGCAAGTTTGGGCTCTGGGGGGGAGTGCGGCAGAGTGCTGGCGGGCCCTGGCGCCCGCCCGCCACCCCTGGGGAACACGCACGCACTTGTAGATGGCGCACACCTCGGGCGAGCACTGGATCATGCGGATTCCGGGGGGCATGAGGAACTTGGCGGCGGGCTTGAGCTCCGGCTTGAGGCCCCTGCAGCGTGGCCACCAACGCCCCAAGGGCAGGGCGCGCATCGCTGGCGTGCCCGCGCCGCGGCACGCTGCCCGGCCCCCCGAACCGGTCGGCGGCGCCGCATCGCACTCAGGGCCGGGGGGGCGCTCACCAGATCTTGTTGCAGTCGCGCATCACCACCTGGTCGGTCCACGCCAGGATGTGGTCAATCACCACCTCGCAGCGCGGGTTGTCGGGGTCGCAGCCCAGCCGGTGCGACGCGTTGATGTCCTCAATGATGTAGACGCCGCCCGGCCGCAGCGCGTTGGGGAAGAGGTGCACAAAGCTCTGCCATTGCTGTGTGCGCAAGGAAGCAAAAAGGGCGCCGCAGGCACGCGTGCCGCGCTGGGTGCCGGGGGCTCACGTGTATGCGCTGCCGCCGGCTCAACCACAAGCGCGCAACGCAACGAGTGCTCTGCTCCGTTCCCGCCGTCCCCCGCCTCGACCCGCTCACCCACCTGCGCGTTCTGGTGGCCGCCGTCGTCGATGATGACGTCAAAGTCGCCGCCCGTCTCCTTGATCCACCTGCGCCCCCAAGACAGAGGCGTGCAAGCACGATGCATGCACCAGGTCGACGGCACGCCTTGAAAGCGTCCTGCCCAACTGGACAACGGGCCAACGCCGCAGGGACCGCCCGCCCTGCACCCCCCCGGCGCCTGGCCGTTCGCACCGCCGCTCAGCACGAGCCTGAGCTCGGCGCTCCCCAGCACCAGGGCCCCTGTCTGTCCCCCTGGCCGCAAACGCTGTGCCGCCACGCCCCTCGGGCGCCCGCTGTGCTGCCATGCGTGCGCACTCACCGCTTGAGCACGGCGGGGTCCTCCTGGTCGCCCATCACCACCCTGACGCCCATGCGCTGCAGCTCCGCCTGACTGACCTTGATGCACTCGGCGTTGTACTCGGCAAACCACACCTGCGGCGCGGCGTCGGCGCGGCGGACGGGCACAGCCTTGCTGGCAGGCTGGCCAGGGCTCTCGCGCTGCCCTCGCCCGAGAAGCAAGCCCCACTAGCAAGGAGCGCAACTGATGCGTCAGGGTGGGCGCCGGTGCAAGGCGCCCTGCCCCACTGGCCGCGCCGCAAGGGCAAGGGCGCCCGCCCCAACCGCGCACCTCGGTGCTGTGCGGGAAAAAGTGCTTCCAGAGCCGCGCGCTGGCACCCACGGCGGCGCCCTCGTACATCTTGCAGCCGAGCCCAATCTCGAGGAGCTTCTTCACGCGGGAACGCCCTGTGTGCAAGCGTACGTCAAGTTCAAGTTCAGGGAGATGGATCCAGCTGGAGAGCTGCACATCTCTCTTGGTGAAGAGAGCTGATCATCACGAGCATCTTGTCGTCTTTCTGGACGCGCTGGATGTGGAGAGGCTTGGCGTGCGCCTCTGCCCAGCTTGCGTACGCACGAACCGGGGCCCGCACCCCCCCGCCCCCGCCGCACCTGGCGCCATATCCAGAATGGCGGAGTAGAGCGTTTGGTACGTGTGCTTTGTGATCTTGTCCGTGACCTGCGGGCGCGCGCGCGCGGATTGGTTGTGCACGCTGAGCTCACCTGAGTGGCGGCGGGCGGCGCGAGGCGCGGCCCGCCTCCTCCCCCGTCTGCCCCGCACCTGGACGCGGTCCTGCTTGGCCACAGCGACCAGGTGCTCCAGGCCAGGCTGCACATACATCCCACGCCCCTGGTACGCGTGCGCCCAGGGGTGCTGCTGCTGCTGCTGCTGTCCCTCCGAGCCGGCGAGCGCTTTTGCGCTCGCATCGCCGCTGCTGGAGAGCGGCTGGCGCAGCGAGCCGCCGTCCAGCTTCTCAATGGTGGTCGTCTGCACCGTGTGCGACGCGCCCCAGCCCGAGGTGAACCGGCCCAGCACGAACGCGCTGCAGACGGCCACCACCACGAACACGCGCGCTACCAGGCCGTCATTTCCGCCACCGCCCAGTGACGCTGCGAGGGCTGCCATTGCAGATCAACTCACGCCAATCGCGTGCCCGGCCGTGCACCTCGCGTTTTGCACTCTAACAAACCATCGGTGGACCACAACGGCGCAGGCACAGGCAGCGACGCTCCTCTCAGAGTTCTCTCAGAGCGTCCAAGTGCATGCTGCGTGCAGGGGTCCATGCATAGGGGACGCACTACGCTACCTGTCCGCTACCTCAACCGTCAGCACATCCGTAGAGTCTACGACTGATCGCCCTGCTGCCGCTGCCTCATGGCCTGCACGTGCTGCAGCAGCCTGCGCTGCTGCTCGCTCATGCCTCCGGACGCCGCGCCGGCGCCCTCCTCCTGCTGCGCCTGCTCAGCGCGCTGCGGCGGCGGCTGTCCGGTCTCGCCGCCCGCCGCGCCCCCACCACCAGCCGCCAGCGCGGCCCTAGCCTTGAGGGTGTTCCTGGACGGGATCATGAAGGAAGGCAGGATGGCGGCACGGCCACCGCGCCCCGCAGCTGCGCCGCGCGGCACCTCCGCCCGGCCAGGAGGCACGCCCGCCGGAACCGTCGGCGTCGGCGCGCCTGGATGTGCCGCAGCTACAGCTGAGGACCGGGGCGGCACGGCGCCGCTGCCGCCGCCCTCTGCCCTGCCCATGCTGTAGGGCGCCCGTGCCGCCGCCGGCTGCGGCGCAGCCGCACCGCCGCTGGCGCCGCGCGCGTCACCCGCCACTGAGGGTGGCCTCGCCGGCGCCACGGCGGGCGGGCGAGCGGCGGGCGCCGTCGCTTCGCCCGTGCGGCGCTCGTCCCGCGCCGTCGCCGCACCGGCCCGGCCCTCGTCGTTCAAACCCTCGCGCCGCCGCCGCGCGGGCGGGGAGCGCGACCCGCCCCCGCCGTGCCGCGCCGTCCGACCACGGTCATCGCGCCCCTCCTGGCTCGCCCCCCTCTCCCGCTCGTCGCCCGCCCTCCGCTCCCTGCCCTGCCCCCCGTCCTCTCGCCGCCGCCGCCGCCGCCGCTCACTGCTGCTGCTCCTGCTCCGGCTCCTCTCCCGCCTCTGCTGCCCATCGTCCCCATGATCACGGCCCCTTCCACCACCACCACCACTGTCCCGCCCTCGCCCCCGCTCCTCCCCGCCGCCGCGCCGCCCGTCGCCGCCGCCGCCGTCGCGCTGCCGCTTGCGGCGCGCCGCTTCCTCCCGCTCCTCCTCCTCCGCGCCGCCCGCCGCCCGCTCTTCCCGCCGCTCGCCGCCGCCGTGGCGCCGCGGCTGTGGCTCTTGCTCCCCCCTTGCGCCGTCGCCGCGCGAAGAGGGCGGCGCCGGCGGTGGCGGCAGCGGCGGCGGCAGAGGGAAGCCACTGTCCGCCGCGTGGCCCTGCCCGGGCCCCGCCCTCCGGCGAAGCTCACCCTCCTCCCTCTGCCTCTTGCCTCCCGCCGCCCCGCCCGCCGCGGGGGACGCCGCCCGCTTGACGCCGCGCGCGCCGCCGCCGCCGCCGCCGCCGTCCTCGCTGCCAGGCTCCTCGCGCCCCACCAAGGACGCGGACGGCTGCCTCCCTGGCGCCGTCGTATCGGCGCCGCGCGTCCGGTCCTGGGCGCCGCCACCGCCGCCGCCGCCGCGTGCCGCTGCCGTGGGCGGCGGCACCGCTGCCGCCTTGCCAACGGCGGGGGCGTCTGTGCCCGAGGCCTTGGTGGAGGGCGTGCGGAACAGCAGCTTGAGGCCCTGGGGACGGGCGCCCACCGCGGCGGCAGCAGCGCCGTGGGCGGCGCCGCCAGCGGCCGCCGCGTTGAGGTTGGAGTTTGCGCGGGGCAGCGGCGGAGGCGCCGCCGCGGCGGAGCTTGCGCGGGGCAGCGGCGGCGCGGCGCCGGCGGGGCCAGGGTTGGAGTCGGCGCGCGCGAGGGCGGGAGGAGGGGCAGCGCTGGGTGCGGCGCTGGACGGCGCGCGGGCGAGCGCCGGCGGTGCCGCCGCGTCGCCGCCTTGGCTGCTGGTGCTGGCGCTGGTGCTGCGCTGGAGGTGCCGGCGTACGCAGGCGCACAGTTCCACCTGCCCCCGGCCCTGCGCAGACATTCGCGCACGAGCAAACACGCACACGAGGGCCGTCGGCACCCACCAACCGTCGCCAGCACCATGCGCCACCCGTTCCTCTGCCTGCAATCGCTCGTCCTCTTCCATGCATGCTCCTCCTCCTCACCTGGGCCTGCAGGAGCACCTCCTGGCTCGAGGCGTGCCGCAGCAGCGCGGCCCAGGGCGCGCTGCCCTGCAGCGTGGCGGCGTGCCCCACCACCCACAGCGACTGCCGCGCGCGCGTCAGCGCCACGTTCATGCGCCTGCGCACGCCGCGACGCACCACCGCGCACCACCAACACCACCATCAACGCGCGCTGGCGCTTCACCCGCCACACCTACGGCTGTTTTCTGTTCCGCGCAAGGCACCATTCGAACCGTGCCGTCACACAAAGCACGCACTACCGCGCACCGGATGTCGTTGAGGAAGCCCAGCCCGTTGCCCCCCTTGGGCGTGGCGCAGGCCCCGTCGGTGGTGGCAGCAGCAGCAGCAGCAGGGGGCGCGCCAGCGCGCACGCAGCTGAAGATCACCACGTCCGCCTCACGTCCCTGCGGAGACGCACACACTTCGGCACGCACGGCTCGCGTCGGACTCTGCGCCGCCGGCCAACCTCACTGCACCGCGTGGGCTGCCAGCGACCGTCACCGCAGGCAGAGTTGTGTGCCGCGCATCGCCACAGCCGTGCGCAACGTGCCACCGACAGACAATGCGAAGCAGCCTGATACACTCAGTGCGCACCTGGTAGCCGTCGACGGTAGAGAACTCGACCCGGACGGCCGGCGCCGGCGCCGGCGCCCCGCCGCTCTGCTGACGCGCCAGCGCCCCCTGGCTGGCCTGGGAAGGCGCGGGCTGGTGGTGCTGCGTGCCGGGCGCGGCGTCGCGTGGCATGAAGGGCCGGAAGGCGTCGCGAAGCGCGTTCACCTGGAGAGAAAGCGAAACAGAGAGAGGGAGAGACAGAAAGACAGACAGAGCGCTTGCAGATGTAGGACCAGCCGCAAGAGGCGCATAATTACCCAAACAGGCGGCCAGGGCAGGGTGGTCCCCACGCACCTGAGCGCGGTAGGGGCTGAGCACCGCCACAGTGCCAGAGAAGCCCGGCAGCCGCTCCCGCAGCACTGCGCGGCCATGGCGCACGTGCGCGCGATCGTGAAGCACGTTTCGAATCCGATTGCTCCGGCCGCGTGCGGCCCGTCCGAGTGCTCCGTGAGGCTGAGGCACGTTTTAGCAGCAGAGGCAGCACAGGAGCGCCGGCGACCCAGCAGGGCCGCACGCTCGAGAGCAAACGCCTCCTCTTCCTAGCGAGCGCGCCCGCCCGCCACGCACGCACCGCGGAAGAGCGCCACGGAAAAGTCTGCCTCATGCGCGTTGTGCAGCGAGCCGCCCCGCGCGCCCCCTCCGCCGCCGGCCCGGCCGCGCCCCTCGCGCCCGTCCGCCAGGTCCCACACCACCAGCGGGCCAAAGCACTTTGCCAGCGCGTGGTGCGCCGCCGCGCGCGCCGTGATGCCCACGCCGTCCAGAAGCGAGCCGTCGTAAAAGAAACCCGAGGGGAACCTGAGCGCGGTGTGAAGCACCGAAAAGGCCATCCAAAATCGAGGCCCTTGGGCGTCGCTGGCGTCAGGCGTCCTCCCGCGTCACGTTAGCGGAGTCGCAGGACGCCGCGTGCATCCCAGCGCGGAGGCGCGCGCACCTGCTGATGGCTGGGTGCATGCGGTACTGCTCGGTCAGCATGTTGACCGCCACGCCGGCGCGGTACAGGCGCTCGAAGAGCGACTGGGAAAGCTGCGCCACGTCGGCCGCCTGGGAGAGCACGGTGGGCGGCAGCTGCTTGGGGTCCCCCACCAGGATCACCTGTGGGCGCAACGACAGGCAGGCACACAGCAGATTGCTCAGCATCTTGGGAGGCTGGTGGCGTCTGAGTGGCGCCCACCACGGGGGAGGTGCAGAGAGAGCGAGAGAGCGGCTGAGGAGGGGGTTGCTGTGCGAGCGTGCTGCAGGGATCGTAGGGGCGGCGCAGCTATGCTGGGAAGGAGGGGGGATGCTTTACCTTGGCGTGCGGGTGCAGCAGCGTGAAGGGGATGATGGTGGCGGGCTCGAGCGCTTGCGCCGCCTCGTCCACCACCAGCGCGTCGAAGCGCGGGCAGCCTCCGCCTGCAGGCAGCGACAGTCGCGAGAGCACGGAGGTGCAGGCGAGCACGGGAGTGTGGGGCTGCTGTCATGTTGTGGGGTGAGGTGGGGGCCGTGGAGCTAGGAGGGTCGCGCGCACCTGCGGTGCCGACCCAGGCCTGAGGCGCCAGCTCGCCGCCCGACACGGACAGCGTGCACGCCTGAGCAGGACAAGCGAGCAGGGGGTGCTCGACTCGTGGCGACGCTGTTGGCGATCTCAGCGAAGCCACTTGCCGACGCGACTCGGCGCCACTCACCGTGATCTCGGCGGCGCGGATGACGGCCTGCCGGAGGTCCTTGCGCGCGCGCTCCACCTCCCTGCTGCCGTTGCGCACCTGCGACTCGAGGCTCTGCACACGGCGACGACACCGCCAGCAAGGTGCGAGGCGAACGTCAGCATCGAGAGCACACCCGGACAAGACGTCGCAACACAACGCGGTTCGCGGCACCTTGACCACGCACCTTGACCTGAGCCAGCAGCTCGCGCTGCTTGGTCTGCATCTCGGCCACCGCGTGGCGCAAGTCGCGCAGCTCCGCGCCGGCGACCTCGTCCCGCGCAGCGTCCATCACCTCGCCCTCCTCGCCCACCAGGCCGCCCTCGCCATCCGCCAAGTCCTGCCGACCAGCGCGCCGCACACAAACACACCAAGGCGCAGGTCATCTCCTGGATGCGCTTACTCCACAGCCGGGCCACAACACGTGCGCCAGAGCAACGCTGCACCTGCGCGCGTTGCCGCCTGGCCTCCAGGTCCACCAGCCGCGTGCGAGCCACGGCCAGCTCGTCCTGAGCGGCACCGCCACCACTCACAGCAGCGGGCACAACAAGTCAGTTTCCGTCGCTCCGGCCGCGGCGGATCGCACGTTCAACACAGCTCGCTGGCAACGAGCAGCGCAGCTTCTGGCGGCAAGGGCACACAGCAGGGGCCTGGAAGAGTCCTGCTCACCCTGACGGCGTGCAGCTGCACCCGCAGGTCCTCCAACCGCCGCTGCACGTCCTCCTGCCGGCTGCTCGCCTCGGACAGCGTCCGGTGCCCCCCTGCGCAGCACCCATCCAGCGCACACGGCCCACCCGGGGCTGAGGAAGAGCCTCTCGGCTCACGCGCCAAAGGCCCTCACTCGCCAACTTTCTTGCGTCACAACAGGCATACGGAGCGTGTTGGTCCTTCGCCCTGCCCTGTCAGCCCTGGCGGCTGTGGTTGAGGGAAGCACCAGGTGCAGTGCCTGCTCTCCTTGGGACGGGTCGAGGGGAACAGGTGCGCGACTCGCGATGAGCTGGAGCCAATTGGATGTGAGGCGACGTTGCCATCAGCGGCTCTGCTCACCTGACAGGCGGGCCACCACCTCGTCCACGTGCTGCTCCTTGACGTCGTCGTGCGTCACCTCGGAGCGCCCCAGCCGCACCACGCCCGCGCGCCTGCACGGCACAGCACGCGCCACAAACCAGCGGCGCCGTGCACGCTGCCACGCCGCGACCAAACAGGAACTCGCGCTTGCAGTGTGGCCAGGGAGCCACGGCGGGAAACGACAGCCACGCGTCGCAGCGCACGCACCGGTGCGAGCCGTCCGCCGCCACGACGCCGTCTCGCGCTAGCCTGGCCACTAGCTCGTCAATGGCTGCGCGAGGAAACCAAACAACGACGCACGCGTGCGCACAGCAGCTCTCTTTCTCTTGAAAGGCTTGGAGCCGCCTTTCGCTCGCTCGCCAGCACATCAATAGCACCACGGTGACGGCGAGGGCGCCTTCTTGCAGCCTGGTTAATAACGCTCCGCTCGCTCACCTGCATTGCTCTGGGCGCAGATGAGCACCCGCACTTTGGGCATGACGCCCAGCCGGACGGGCTCGTCGCCCGCCCCGCCCCCCGCCCGCTCCGCGCCATCCTCGCCGCCCCCCTCGCCGCCGCCGCCGCCACCGCCGCCGTCGCTGCCGTGCTGCTGCTTGCGCCGGCGGGCCGCGGCGGACGGCGCCTTGAGCTGGCGCCTGGGCGCGCCCGCCGCGCCAACGGCGGCGCCGGCGTCCTCGTTGGCGGCGGCGCCGTCGCCGCTTTCGCTGGCGCGGCGGTTGGCGTTGCCGGCGGGCAGGCAGGCGTGGAGCAGCGCCGAGGTTATGCCTAGGATGGTGCTGGTCTTGCCCGTGCCCGGCGGGCCCTGCACCAGCACCACCTGCGTCAACAGCAAGCACACCAGGCGCCCGGCTTGGGGAAGCACACCCTCAGGACACCATAGGGGGCATAGGCATACGGCATAGGCATACACACGCTGCACCCTTGCGTGTCAGCTCATTGCGCGCCTCCTTTGCAACCTGCTGTGCCGCTGCTGCACGGTGCGCCGCCATGACCGCGCCAAGGGTGCGGCGCGGTGCTCGGCGTGGTGGTGGGTTGGAGAGCAGGGATGCGGAGGGGCGCCCGCACCTGGCTGGCGCTGGTGAGCGCGGCGGCCACCGCCTGCAGCTGCGAGGCGTTGTGCGCCCCGCCGAGGGCTTGCCGCATGGGCTCGGGCATCCCTGCCGAAGCCAGCCGGGCCAGCGCCTCCTCCCGCGAGACCTTGGCCATGGCGCCGGCAGCGGCGGCGCCGCCCCGCCCGCCTGCGCAGGCGCACACGCCACCAGCGCTTGCAGCTCTGCAGAGGGTGCCACCACTGCACAAATGGAGGGTGCAGAGCCTGCAGGACGTGGGCGCACCTTGGTGCTGCTGCTGCTGCCGCTGCGCGGCGGCGCTGGCGGTGCCGGCGGCGGCGCGCGGCGTCAGCAGCATGCTGCGGAGGCTCTCGGGCATGAGGTGAGCCGAGCAGAGCGCCTGCACAACCACACACACGCACGCGACGCACGCACGTACGCGTGCCTGTGCGCCCGCACGTGCGACTGGCTCGCTTGCCCACGGGCAGCACGCAGCAACTTGAGCGGCTGCAAAGGCAGGCGCATGCACGCGTGAAGCAGCAAGGCTGCATCACCTCTGGGACCGACAGGCGCAGCTTGCATGATGCAGAGCGCAAGGGCCGAAAGGGAGAGGCGAGCCAGTGAAGTGCCCGCACCTGGACCTCCAGGCGGGTTGCGCGCCTGGAGCGCCACGAGAGCTGCGCACCCGGAACCCCAAGTGAGAGCAGCGCACCTGGAACTCCCTGAGCTGTGGTGTGAGCTGGTGCACCGTCGTGGCGAACCACTTGCTGTTGGGCACCAGCCGCTCGACCACGCGCCCGGGGCCCGCCAGCAGGCCCGTGCCAAACGCGAGCGGCGCCGCCGCCTCGTTTGGCACCTTGACCTTCATCTGCACCCACGCACAGGAGGCCAGCACACAGTGGGCGTGCTGGCAGCACAACTGCCCCCTTCGCAAAGTGTGTGTGTGTGTGTGTGTGTGATTTTGCATCTGTGTGTGGGAGCTCGCGACAAGGCGTCTAGGCTGGTCCATTCGTCCCCAAGGCGAGCTCTGTGGTGAGCGCGGCGCGGCGACGTGCGGGGCGGGACGCCCGCCGTGCGGCCCGCGCGCGCTCACGATGACGTCGTCGACGCCCTGCCCGCCGGGCGCCACCGTCACGACGATGCCCACGACGCGCAGCGCGGGCAGCAGCCCGTTGGACAGCGTCTCTGCGCCACGTACACAGCATGCACAGCACGCGCCGCAGCAGCTTGGTTCGCCACGGCGTGGAGGAGCTGCCCGCCCACTTGGGGTGGCACTCCAAACTCCTCACGCAAGCCAGAGCAGCGTGCGCCTCGGTGCGCACTGAGCCGAGCCTGCCCGCACAGCAGGGTGGGCGGTTCGTTCCCCTGCTGGACGCACCCGCGTGCGTGACGGGCTGGTACGTGAGTAGCACCAGGTCGTCGGGCCGCACGGGCCTGCGCGACGTGCCACACGACAGCCGCGCGCACACAAACATCTTGCTCACGGGCAGCCGCAGCGCGTCGACGCATCGCCGCGCAGCGATGCCGGTGAGATTTGTGCGCGCTGCAACGCAACGGGTGGCGCGCAAGGCTGCACCCTGCAGGCCGTCGGACGCAACCGGCCCTGCATGCTGGCTAGGATCCACGGGCCCTTGAGGCGCCGCGCGCCGCCTCCCTGCAGGCCCTGGGACGCAGCCGCCCCCGCCTGCGTGGCCAGGACCCTCGACGCGCCGCGCCGCGCCTCCGCGCGCACCTGGCGCGGGGGTTGGCCGGCCGGTCCACCATGCACCGCAGCTCCTGCACGCCGTCCTGCCGCTGCACCTCTAGCACCTTGCACGGCAGGCACACGAGCGCCGCGTCGCCGCCGGCCGCCAGATCCTCCACGCTCGCCGCCACGCTGGCGCGCAGCTCCTCCAGCAGCAGCCGCCTGCGCGAGCGCGCGCGCGGGAGCGCGCAGGCATGGACATGCACGCGCGTTTGGACGCTCGTCCTCTGGCATGCGGTTCGGGACACTGTGCCAGCGTTGCTGCTCGTCAGGCTTTCAACGGCTGACCGCCACCGGCCTGCCACAGCTGGCGCAAGCGCCCACCAGCCCCTCGCAACCCGTCGCGCACCGGAAGATGTCGACGTACTGAGGCAGGCCGTCGGCGAAGCGCACGGGCACGCCCCCGGGGAGCGCCTCGGCGCCGGCGGGCCGCTGCTGCTTGCCCGCCCGTCGCGCGGCGAAGGCCACCACGTCCTGCTGCAGGTCCCAGCAGAGGAAGTCGTCGTGCACCTGCTCCATGCGCAGCGCCTGCTTGGGCGGCGGCGCCACTGCGGGGAGCAGCAGGGGACGAGCGTATATGAGCGGCACACACACACCCACTGTCTCCGTCGTCCTCGCGGCGAGCTGCGCAAGCCGCTGCCACAGCGCACGCAGCACAACGCGTCGCGAAAAATTCATCGTGCCCTGTTCCCGGCGTTGCGAAGGCGGGTCCAAGCAAGAGAGGAAATGAGACGAGGAGAGAGAGAGGGGGTGCACGCACCTCGCGTGTTGTGCCCGCCCACGGCGAACCGCGTCGCCGGCCCGCGCACGGGGCCGTCCAGCAGCTGCACCTGGCGGTGCACCACCCGCTGCTGCTGTTGCTGTTGCGGCGGCGGCGGCGGCGGCCGGCCCCGCTGCCCGCCCGCCGCGTCGCGCTGCTGCTCCGCCCTCCCGTCCCTGGCCCACTGCGTGGGGAACAGCTCCTGGAGCCAGTCCTCGTCCTCCTGGAGCGCTGGCAGCGGCTCCGGCTCCCGCGCCCGCTGCTGCTGCTGCTGCTCTTGCGGTGGCGGCGGGGGGCCTGCCTGCATCCCCGGCAACCTCACGCCCGGCTGCGCGCCGCCACCGTGCGCCGGCGCCGCCGCCCGGGCGCCGCCGCCGCCGCCAGCGTGCGGGAGGGCGCCCTGGGCGCCGGTGGCCCACGTAGGGAAGCTGCGGTGGTTTGGCAGCTGCAGCCCTGCCGCCGCACCGCCACGCCCTGCCTGTGCCTGCCGATGGTTCTCTTTGTGGTGGTGGTGGTGGTGATGGTGGGAGTGTTGCTGCTGCTGCTGCAGGCTGCGGGGCGGTGGAGGCTCCAGCGCCTTCGCTGCGCCGCCGGTGGGCGCGGGCGGGGCGGCGACGTGCCGGCCGGCGGCAGTCCCGTGGATCTGCCGCACCAGCGCCAGCGCGGCGCCGCGGATGGCCGCGTCGCTCGCGCCCGCCGCCGGCACACGCGCCGGCGCCGCTGCGGCCGCCTTGGCCCCCGCCCCGGCGCCGCGCCCAGCGGCGCGCGGCGCGCCGCCCTCCTCCTCCTCCTCCTCGACCTCCTCCTCGACCAGGGCGGGAAACGGGTGGGGAGGGGGCAGCGGCGGCGCAGCGAGAGCCGCTCTCCGTGCCGCGCCGTGTGGCTGCTGGGCCGGCGCCGCGGCGGCGGCCGTACGCGGGAGGCCACCCACCCGCTGCATCAGCGCCTGAATCGTCATGTCGTCACTCGCGTCGTCGTCGTCTGAACCACCGCCGGCGCCGGCGCCGCCGACGACGCCGACCTTGCCCGCCGCACCGCCCACAGTGCCCGCCGTCGCACCGCCCGACGGCTGCTGAGTCAGCGCGGCGCGCAGGTCCCTTGCAGTGCTGCCAGAGGGCGCCGCCGTTGCCGCCGCCGCCGCCGCCGCTGGCGCCGCCCCCTGGCCGCCCCCTGCCGCGGCCTCCTGCCGCTGGGCCGGCTGCTGCTGCTGCAGCGCCGGCGGCGACGTCCCGACACGCGGCTTCGGAGGGAAGTAGTCGGATAGGCGCTGCTGCCGCTGCGTGCCAGACGGGGAGAGCGCGGGCGGGGAGGTGGCCGCGGGCTTGGGGACGCCCGGCGGGGAGGTGGGCAGCGCGGCGGGTTGGCCCGGCGGCGGCGGCTGCGGGGCGCTGTCGTCATCATCAAGGGTGAGGTCGATTACGACGGGTGTGGCGGGCGGCGGCGGGCGCGTCCTCTGCTGCTGCTGTGGCGGCGGCGGCGGCGGCGTGGTGGCGGCCAATGGGGCGGCGGCGCGCGCGGCGGGTAGGTCTGCCAGAGGGTTGCCGGCCAGCCTCAGCAGGCCTGCCGGCGCGGCCTGCGGGAAGGCCGCCGCCAGCTTCTCCTTGGCTGCCGGCTGCAGCGCGGACGCCTCGCCCAGCAGCTCCCGAGCCAGCGCCAAAACAGGCTCGGGCGGGGGCACCGCCGGCGTCACCTGTTTAGGCGCCTGCTCGGGTGGCGGGGTGAAGAGCACGCTGGCGAGGCTGGCGGCCATGCTTGCCCACGTGGTTTGGATCGCCTGCGCCTTGCTGCCGCCGCCGCGGTACAGCGCCGCGGTTGAGGAGGCGCATGGCGGCGGAGCGGCGGCAGCGGCGGAGGGCGAGGAGGAGGGCTGGGCGGCCAGCCACGTGCGGCCCCACCGCAGCAGCACCAGCAGCGTGGCGGCGCCGGCCGCCGCCATCTCCGCCGCTGCAACCGCCGTCGGTTGGGCGTCGGTTGGAGGCGGTTGGAGGTCCAGCAGGCTGTACCCGCCGCCCTGCTCCAGGCCGATGTAGAACCAGCCCTCCACCGCCACGCCGAGCAGAGCCCGATGGTTGTGCCACGCCGCCAGGTGCTGCTGCTGCTGCTGCGACGCGTGCTGCGCATGCTGTGCGTGCTGTGCCGCGTGCGGGGGCAGCACCAGCCCCGGCTGCAGCAGCTTGTGAACCAGGCAGTTGAGCGCGGCGAACACCACGGGGGCGCGCCGCCGCATCAGCCCCTGCACCCCCCCGCTCCCCTCCCTCTCCTCCTCCTCCTCCTCGTCCTCGCAGTCGCCGTCCGCTGCCCGCCCCGCCCCCGACGCCCCGTCCTCTCCCCCCGGGCCCGCCTCGGGCAGCGAGGGCACGGCATGGGCGAGGGCTTTGGCCAGGGCGAGGGTGGCGGAGAGCTGGTGGCCGCAGAGCACCTCAGCGGCGTCGCGCCGGTCCAGCTCAATGAGGGACAGCTCCAGCTGCTGCAGTACAGCGCGGGCGAAGCTGGGCGAGTGCGCCATGCCCTGAGCCAGCAGGGGCTTGAGCGTGTTGAACGGTAGTGCCGTGCTGCGGGCGCCGCCGCCGTCGCGAGCGCGGGCGGCGCAGGGCGCGAAGAAGGAGCCTCCGCGGGCGGCGGGGGCTGGCGGCGTGGCGGCGGCGGGCGCGGCGGCGGCGTCGAGGGCCAGGTGTGGTGGGACGGACCACAGCGTGCACAGCGCGCACAGCGCCTGGTGGCTCAGCTCTGCATGCGGGCGCGTGGGCAGCAAGATGGTAAGAGGGTCCTCACAGGTCGCAGGTGCATGGCTGGGCCGCTCGTGCTGGCCAGCCGGATTAAGATCAAGGAAGAAGAAAAGGAAAGCGAGCGCACCAGGGTCAGCCCCGACCAGCAGCCTCAGCATGGACCGCACGGCGCCCCGCTCCAGCGCGCGCAGCTTCCGGGCACCTTCCGCCGCCAGCGCCGCGTCGCCGGCCGAGGCGCCCCCGGCGAGCGCCAGCGCGTGGCCGTGGCGGGCGCAGCGGTGCAGCGCGGCGGCGGCCAGGCGGCGCGTGAGCGCCAGCAGCGCAGGCGCGTGCGCGCGGGCCAGGACGGGCGGGGAGGCGTCGGCGTCGTGCAGCGCCTCGAACGACAGCTGGTCGGCCGACAGGGAGCCTGCACAATTTGACGCAAAGGAAGGCACGCACAACATGTGCACGTTGTGGGGAAGTGCAGCGCCTCAGAGGTCGGCACACCGGGGGCCTGCACGACGTGGGGGACGGTGCACAAGCTCACGCGAGCTCACGCACCGTGCTGACGAAGCGCAGCGGCAACGCGAAAGCCACAAGACAACGTACAGCGGTACCTCAAACAGTGGTGCGCCAGGCAGGCCTGCTCACCCAGCGAGCTGTGCATGAGCAGCGCGCCGCCGGGCGTGTGCGCGCGCTCCGCGCCGCCGGGCGCCGCGCCCAGGGCCGGCGGGAGGGAGGCCACGTGCGCCGCCGCCGCCAGCGCCGCCGCCGTCACGGCGGGGTGCGCGTGGGGCCGTGCGAGCAGCGCCGCCTGGTACGCCGGGCAGCAGCTGCGTGCAGGAGGGACATGACGACAGAGCAGCAAGTGTGACGAGCAGGTGGGAGAGAGCTCTCATCGCTTAAACGCATGAAGCGCGCTAACTGGTGCGGCCACGCTGACGCAGCGCCGCATCACAGCACGCGGCAGGGGTCTGCGCAGCGCCACGCCCTCGGCGAGGGCTTACGTGGCCTGGTCGAGCATGCGCGCCCACGCCTTTGCCGCTGTGCCGCCGTCCACGTCCCACACCGACGGGCATACGCGCAGCGTGGCCGGCAGCGGCGCCCGCTCCTCCACTCTCCGCCCCGCTGCCTCGCCCGCGCCCCGCTGCCCTCGCGCCCGGTGCGCCGGCGGCGCCGCCGGCAGCAGCGCCGGCCGCCCAGGGTCCACCGCCGCGGCCTGCAGCCGCCGCAGCCACTCCGCCGCGCCCCACGGCGGCAGCGCGGCGGCAGCCGCCGCCGCCGCGTACGCCTCGTCCTGACGCTGCCCCTCCTCATCACCATCGTGACCCTCCGGCCGCCCGCGCCTGGAAGAGGGAGCGTGTGCGCCGGGGCCCTCCTCCTCCTCGTCCGCCTCCAAGGAGAGTGGGTCGAGAGTGAGGTCGTCGGGGGCGTCGGGCGGCAGGCGCAGTGGGTCCAGCGTCGCTGCCAGAACCGTCGCGTCCACCTGCACATGCGACGATGCGTCACATACACATGGTATGGTCCGCGTGTGCAGCTGACAAGTTGGACGAACGCAGCGTGTGCAGTGTGTACGGGTCCAAAGGCGTTCAAACCGTCAGCCGTGCCGTGTTGCACGCAGCGAACGGAAAAAGAGGGTGCGGCGTCCCTGCACCGGGCGCCAGCACATGCACAGGCGCGCCACACCCAAGCGCAGCGCCCCCGCACCGCACCTGCAGCACCACGCACAGCAGGCGCGCCGCACACCACTCCCAGCCAAACCTCTGCCATACCTGCAGCACCACGCACAGCAGCCGCGCCGCCTCCTGCGTGGCCGGCGCCAGCTCGGCCGGCGGCGCGGCGGCGCGCGTCACGTGCGCCACGGCGTGGCCGCCCCAGTGCGCCGCCGCCAGCGACGTCGGGTGTGCGCCCCTGCACGCACGCGTCGCACCCACACCCGCTTCCGTCCCCGCCTGCTTTGCGCACGCGCGGTCTGGGATAACAGCGCAACCACGGCATCACGCTGGGGGGCCGCAGCGACTGCGGTGATACAGCGACTGTGCGTGTGGGCTGGTGGGACGCCTGGCCACGTGTCGGATTGCGCGGCGGTGGCGGCCAGAGCGCAGGGAGTGAGCGGCTCACCCGGCGACGGCGCGCCACATGCAGCCGAGGCTGACGCGCTGCGACACGGCCTTGACCGGCGGCTTGATGGCCGGCTTGCGCCACGTGTTCAGCGCCACCTGCGCGCTCCGCGTCACACGGGGACAGGCAGCGCCAACCGGACGCGAATGCGTGGTGCTGTGCCCCTGCGAGCGCGTCGTGAAGACGGCCTGAGGGAGGTCCTGCCGTCGCGCTCAGCCGCAGGTGCACAGCGGGGCTGCTGAGATTGGACCGGGCGGCATTCCAGGCGCCGAGAGGGGGGGAAGTGAGTCGGGGCAGGTGCAGGGACGAGCGTGCAAGCGTTGGGAGGGAGGCAGAGGGCATCGCCGAGGGGTCACACCTGGTGCAGCGTGAACTGGAGCAGCTCGGGCAGGAGCTCCCGCTCCTCCTCCTCGTCGCGCCGCTGCGCGTGCTGCGCGTGCTGCGCGCCGCCGCGCCGCTGGCGCCAGGCGGGCGGCGGCTCGGCCACGGCGATGAGCAGCGCCTCCAGCAGCTTCACCACGTCCTGCGCACCAATCAGTAAGTAAGCAGACTAAGGGTAAGGGTAAGGGTAAGGTCGCCAAGGGTAAGGGTAAGGTCGCACACCATCTGTTCAGCGACCACCTGCCGCCTGCCGAAGGTGGCGAGAACGCTCCTGCCGCTACCCCCGCTGCGGCAGCAGCCGCAAAGGACGGCGCAGGCAGCGAAGTTTAAAGGCTTGAGGACGCACCGCATGCGACGAGTCGTCGTGCACGCCCTGCCACGCCCCCATGGCCAGGTCCGCCAGGTCCCGCGCCGTCGTCCAGCAACGCAGCGCTGCCTGGCTGCCGCCACCAGGACCCCCCGGCCCCCACTCCCAGCCCCTTCTCCGCCGCCGCAGCCCTCGCTCCCCGTCCGACCCCTCCCCGTCCCCCGCGCCGTCGACGTCGTCGTCGTCACCGTCGTCGTCGTCGTCCGCACCGCCGCCGCCAGCGGCCAGCTGGCTGCCCGGGCCGCCGGCCTCGGCGGCGGCGCCGGCGGGGCGCGTCCACAGCGTGCGGCCCAGCGTGCGCAGCGCGAGCGTGAGGCAGCCCAGCACGGTGCGGAAGAGGCGCGCGCGCGGCGGCTCGCAGGGCAGCGCCGGCGGCTGCCGCGCCGCCTGGAGCAGCACGTCCAGCAGCGCGGGCGCGTGCTCGAAAAGCGCCCGCTCCATCGCCGGCGGCTGCGGCGGAACAAACCGGGCAGCGCATAACGCAAGCGAGAACGATCGCAGCATTGCTCACGCAGCTAAGCGCGTTCAAGATGTGGCGAAAGGCGAGAGAGCGCACGAGGGCAGAGCACATGCGGCGGCTAGGCGTGGAGCAGGCGCACCTGCATGGCCTGCATGAGGGCTTTGAGGCCCAGCCACACGCACTCGGGCGGCGCCGCCGTGCGCGCGCGGCCCGACTCTAGCGGCGCCGCCGCCACCACGGCCGCCGCCGCCGCCGGCGTCGACGCGTCGACGGGCGTCCAGGCGGCCAAACCTCCCTCCAAGTGCCACTCCTGCCGGCCACCGGCGCAGCACACACACACACCGCTTGCAGCACAGGAGGAGGACGGCGCTCTGACCGCCGCGGCTCTGTCTCCCCAACGCCTCTAACGCTCGCCGCCAGCCAAGCTGCCAGCTGTCGAGGACGGCACTCGTGCGCGGCGGCGTGCCCCACCAGCGCAAAGCAGAGCAAAGCGAGGGTGCCCCCGCACCTGCAGCGCGGCGGCCCACTCGAGCAGCAGCCTGCCGCACGAGCGCTCGAGCGGTGCCCAGCCGTCGAAGCGCGCGTTGCTCTCGAGCGCCTGCAGGCCCAGCGCCCGGCCGCGCTGCGAGGGGTGCGCCAGCAGCCTGTACAGGCCCGGGTACCTGAGAGCAGGCGACGGGCGCGACGGGCGCAGACGCATGGCTGGCGACACGCGCCACCGCATTGGGCATTTTGCGACGTGCCCAGGCCGACATAAGAGGAGCACGGCACCGCGTGAGCAGCGTGAGCCAGCAGCAGCGCGACGAGCCCTGGCCGTCCGCCTGCCCTGCCAAGCGCCAGGTGGGCGACGGCTCACGCGGAACGGCGATGACGACGACGGCGATGAAGTGCTTGAGGGCAGCACCCTCACCTGTTGCTGACGGTGAGCTGGTGCACGTGCACCATGGTGTGCAGCGCCTCCACCAGCGCGCCGCACAGCTCGTGGTCGGCCATGAGCTCCTCGTCAAACACCAGCATCTCGTAAACGGCCATCACCGCCTGCACATGCGCACGCGCGCACAGCAAGAGGAGACGCAATGTCCGTCAGACCATCTGCTTCCCAAACCGCCTGCCAAACACCAGCACCTCATGCGCGCCCAGGGCGCACGCGTGCATCAAGAGGAGAGGCGCACCGTCGAGCACGCACGGCAAACTCGCTCGTTCCCCACACCGCTGTCGCACCGCTGAGCGCCGCTACATGCGGGAGAGAGCCACCCACGGCTCAGGCTGCGTCGTGGCTGGGTGAGACGGCTGCCCGGCCCAGCACACCATCCCCACATATGAGCCGCACGCGTGCACGAGGCTCATATCAGGCGCCAGCCAGGCACCCCACACGCCCTCCTGCCTCGAGAGCAACCGACTCTGGCCAGGCACCCGCCACCCGTGGCGCCACGGACAGGAGCGAGGAGCAATGGAGGGACGCACCGGCCACTCGGGCGGGTGCTGCGGGTCGGCGCAGGCGGCGGCGGCGCGCAGCGGCGGCAGCAGCCTCTGCGCGTTGAGCCTCTGCAGCGCCTGCAGCAGCGGCTCTGCCTCCTCTGGCGGGTAGTCGGCGGGGATGCGCCCGACGCCCTCGGGCCCGTGGAAGCTCTCCATGCAGTTGGTGCAGGCGGCAAGCTGCGCCGACATGGCGGCCCAGATCTGCTGCACCGTCGGCTGGCTGTCATATCGCAGCACGTCGCTGAGCAGGTACGAGACTGCAGTGCACGGGTGGCGGCGCGAGGCACATCAGGCGCAGAGCGCCTGGTGGCTCTTGTCCGTCTGCGCTGCGTGGCGTCAAGGACTCACGCTGCGTGTGCTCGCACCACCAGTGGTCCCCTCCGTTCTTCTTGAGCCACCCATAGGCGCGCTGGAACCACTGCGTGCGCGCGCGTGGCGGTGTGTGGGCGAGCTGAGCCAGGCGGGCCAGGCGGGGAGGCGACGTGTGGCCCTGGCGCAACGCTGGGCCCCCTCTGGGCTCTGCCGCCGGCAATCCGCCGCCACAGCAGAGCTGCACCTTGGGCGTGACAGCGTGCTCCGCGATGAGCTGCTCCTCCTGCTCCTCCAGCGGTGCTGCGCGGGGTTCGCCCGGGGGCCCCACGCCCCCGGTCGGCGCCGCTGACGGCGCCTCGTCGTCGCCTTCACGGCGCTCCATCTCGCTGCGCCATCGCTTGGCAAGATCGACGAAAGCTCGTGTCCTCAGGCGGTCCCTCACCGATCGAGGGCTCTTCCATGCGATTGGATCATCTTCAAAAGTGCCAGGCAGTGTGGAGGAGTCACGCAGGAACGCAGGCACGCTCTCCCTCACCCGCTGTTGAGCCCCAACCGCGAGACGGCGAGCCCCCCAATCGTGTAGACGCTCCACACGAGGCACGTCCACCAGCCCAAAAAGTGGCTGAGCGCCATCCACAGGTCGTCCACTCTCCCGGGGCCCGCCGCCGCCGCCGCCTCCTCCGCGCCGCCGCTGCCTGCCTCTTTCGCCGGCGCCGGCTTGACCTTGGCCGGCGCCACCGTGCTGCCGTCCTCCGTCAGGCCGAGCAGGCCGTCGTCCTCCTCCGCTGCTGACGAGGCCGGTGACGGCGGCGGCGGCGCGACGGGCGGTGGCGGCAGAGGCGACGTGAGGTTGGCGGCCGTCCCGTTGAGCACCATGGCCGAGGTGAGCACGCGCGCCACGTTGTCGGGCAGCTTGGTCAGCGCCGCCTGGCGGTGCACCAGCGTGGCGCTGGCGACCTGCGGGCTCCTCGCGCACGGCAAAACGTGCCACGCCACCGGGGCTTGCGAGGCTTGCAGTGCACGGGCCAGCTGGCAGGGATCTCTCATGGGGAGCGCGGATCTCGAGTCGCCGCCGTGCTGTGTGGGTGTCCGAGAGGAGGCAGCGTGAGGGGGCGCACCTGTGCAGGCAGGCCCGTGTGCAGCAGCAGCAGCAGGCCGAGCGTGGCGGCGATGAGCGGCGGCGCCAGCACCTGCGCGCAGGCGCTGCCCAGCAGCGCCCGCAGGCTGTCCAGCCGCTTGCGCACTTGCTCCATCTTGGACTGCGCGGCGCACAAGGGGAGCGGCGCGCACCAGGCGGCAAAGTCGCCCCCGTGCATCTGCCTGCGCTGGACCCGCGAGCGGGTGTGCGTGGGCCGTCAGCGCGAGTAGGGAGGCAGGCAGGCGGGCGGCTCTGGCGCACCTCCCAGTCGACGCCGTTGTGCAGCAGCACGTGCCAGAACAGCAGCCCGCCGTCCAGGTAGCACTGCGAAATTTGCGCGCACACGCAGGCACAGCCAAACGGCTGAGGCACCATTTGCGCCGTGGCGCTGGTAGCGACGGCAGCGTCAATGGCACAGCGTCCCCGCCCCTTGCGCAGCCATGCGCGCAGCCGCTGTGGCCCACCTCCGCCTGCACGGACCTGCATGAGCGAGGGTATGGCCCAGAGGTGCGTGGCGGCGGCCAGCAGCATGAGCGCGGCGCCCAAGACGGGGAGCGACTTGAGTGGCACCCCCCAGTAGCACGCCAACGGGGGAATCTGCAGGGGGAAGGGGGGAGGTCTCTCTCCAACCGTCAGGCCGTGCAGAGCCCTGTGGGTCAATCACCCTGAGCGGTCTGTGACGCCCCCTGGCTCACGTCTGGTGACGCGTGCTGTGGCTGGGGCTGGTGCCCTGCCGCAGCTGTGGCCCGCCCCGTCACATGCGAGCCGCACGGCGCGCAACGCAGAGACAAGGCCGCCGCCCGCCCTACCTCCCGTGCGCGCATCACCAGCTCGCCACGGATCGCTGCATGATAGAGCTGCGGAGCGCTCAGCGCACCGCACCTACCTGCGAGACGACCACCAGCACTGGCAGCAGCACGCCGAGCTGCATCGCCTTGACGGCGATTGTCCCCCGGCGCATGTACTGCTCGCCCCAGGTGGGCACGTTGAGCGCGCGGTACAGCATGCGGCTGTACTGCAGCGAGGGGCCCAGCATGGCCATGGCTGCAGGCACAACATGGCCACGGCACGCACCACCTCGCACCACCAAGGTGACCTCACACCGAGGTGCAAGCGAGGCTACTGCCACAAGGAGCGCGGGTGAGGGGCGCGCACCAATGAGCCCGGCCCAGACGGCAATGGCCGCGCTCATGTAGACGGGGTGCGTCGTGGGCACGGGCGGCATCTCCTGCTGCAGGCGCTCGGCCACGCGCTCCCGCATCACGCCCACCAGCTGCGGCACCACGAACACGACGACCAGTGTGAGTCGCCTCTGGAGACCGTGACTTGACCGACGCAGCACCGCGCGCACAGTGCTGGTGCAGGTATCGCTGCGTAAATGCGGTGTGCGTGCCTCCGTCCTGGACTCACCGCGTCAAAGCCGCGCGCCGCAAGGCCCACGTCAAAGGTGTGCAGGGGCAGCCGCTGCGGGCCCCCGCCGGGCGCCGCCGCCGCGACGCGCACGTTGAACCAGGCGAAGGAGGGCAGCGCGTGCAGCAGCGTGAGGGAGAGGGAGGAGCCCGCAAAGACGAGCGTGAGGCCGAGGCCCGCCTCGGCCCAGGAGCGCCGCGCCGCCTTGAGCTCCAGCTGCGAGGAGGAGCAAGTGGAGGGTGAGGAGAGCGAACGGCACCATGTACAACGGCGGGATGATCCCCAACTGCTGGGCATGCAGGCCGTTGCGAGCCAAGCAAAACCCACGCGCCATCCCCGTCTGCTTGCGGTGCCACTGGGCACGAGGGCGGAGCAGCCCGCCAACACGGCGTGTATGCCCTTGCGGGCCTCTGGCACGGGACGGTGTGGTGGAGCGCCGGGCGGCGGGGCTCTCTGGGGGCCAACGGAAGTGGAGGAGGGAGGGCGTGCGCACCCACCCGCAGCAGCACGATGACGGTGTAGACGACGAGCAGCAGCGAGACGGCCACCGTCACCACCGTGAGCTCCCAGCCCAGCAGTGCCGCCGTGGCGAGCACGTAGAGCGCGTTGAGCACCACGCTGAGGCCAATGGTGACCTGCAGCCAGCAGGCCGCCGCCGCCAGGACGGGTCGCCGCCAGGACACCCCTTGCACCCCTTGCCGTTGCTTTTCAGAGGGAATCACCCGGTCTGCAGGACTGAGACGTCTGACGAAAACACCACCAGGGCTCACCAGCGAGTCGATTTCCTCGCGGAGCGGCAGCGCCTCGAGGAAGCGCCCGCCCAGCGTCTGCCTGTAGATCTGCTCCGAGGCGCCCTTGATCTCCAGCTGCTGCCTGACCAGCGCCCTGGCGCGCGCCTTTTTGCTCTTGAGGTCCTCTGGCCGCAGCTGCGTGGCCGGGTTCTTGTGCGGGTCCACGCAGTAGAAGGCGTGCAGCCCGCCCAGCAGCATCTGCATGCCAGAGGACCTGCAACGTGCCAGGCATGCCATGCGCCATCATGCGTCCGCGAACGCGCTGCTGCTGGCTGCGCCAGCCAGCGCACTCGCCGGCACGCCACCGAGTGCGACCACGGCTCGCCGCCCACGGCAGAGGCGCGCGCCATCTCGCTCTCACTTGACGATGACGCGCATCGCCAGCACGATCACTGCCAAGCTGAAATATCCCGAGAACACCGTGCGCCCCAGCATCTTGTTCCTCTTCTTGCTGTTCGTGGAGCGACGGCAGCACCCAAGCTGTGCTCAACAGCTCAACAGCCTCTGCTCTGCTTTTGCATTGGCGCGTCTGCTGGGAAGGACGAGGCAGGCGGGGGACAGGCGGGCGCGACCAGGCGCGACGCATGCGAGGGTGGACGGAGATCAGGAGGATCAGATGAGCAGCTAGTAGTACGAGTACAGGGCTCACAGTGATACAACTGCTGGCGCCAGGTGCGCATCGGCGGTCAGGTCATTCAGGCGCTGTGCGGCAGTGGATGTCGTCCCGCCAGCTCGCTAGTACGTCTTGGTGCGGATAGTCGTCTGCGTGGGCATTGGCGAACCGGCAGGAGCAGCGTCGCACCGGGCGCCCGGCGATGTGCGGCTGGCTGCACAGCCCTGTGCGGGAAAGGCGCACCTGCTGGGTGTACGTCAGGGTGGTCCTGACGCCGGCGGGCAGCGTGCACAGGTCGCCGGCCGACGCCACGACAATGGTGGCCGTCTCTGCGCGGCAGGGGCCAAGGCGCCAAGGTCAAAGCGCCGAGGTTGGGCAAGGCGAAGGCTGCGTGGCGCACCACGGCAGTCACACTGACGACAACCACATCGCTCACTCTTCTTGTCGTCAGAAATGAACGACGTGACCATGAGCTGGCCCTTCTCCACGTAGATGTCGCGGTCCTCCTCGGCGCCGTGCTCAGAGCTTGAGAACTCGCCGGCGTTGACGACAGTGGCGGGCCAGGAGGCCACGTCCAGGGCCTGCGGCGGCGCGCACGAGCAGGAGGCACACACACACATCTGATACGCCCGGTGGTTGGGCTCCGGCCCCGCTGAGGCGTCCAAACAGATGCAAAATCCCACACACACACACAAGGGTGCACAGGGGATTGTGGCCAAGGATGAGGCTCTCCCCATTGTCTGGAGCAGGCAGGCTGTTGCGGGCGGGCTGTAGCGCGCTGCGGCCTCACTGCCGCCTCACCTCGGCCTGGTGCAGCATGAGCGTCGTGACGACGACCTGGGAGGCGTCCCTGTAGAACGGAGAGTGCTGGTGCTCTGCGAGCGCGCACAATGGAGCACACCGTCCAAGGCACGTGTGACGAGTGGTGGGCTCGGCTCCTCGTGCGCGCTCGCCGTCCACGCACCCTTGGGCTCGCCCTGCACCGGCTCGGCCTTGGCGCCCGCGTTCTCGACCTGGCCCGTCTCCTGGGTCGCAGGGACCGTGACAGCACCAGTGGGGTTGTCGTCGCCCCCCTTGTTGCGCGTGCTGTAGGTCACGGCCAGCGCAATGGTGAGGCCGATGAAAAGAGCGACGAGGACACCTGCACGGCGTGCATAAATGCCGGACGGTGTGCGGTTCTCCATCCTTCTGCGTGAGCGAGCGGTTGGCGACAACCTTTGGGTGAAGCGCCTGCTTCTGCGCACGTACCCGCGGCCACGCCGGCGGCAATCTTGATGGTGCGCCTGCGCTTGGCGCTGGCAGCCTCGGCAGCGGCCCTGCGCGAGGCGAGGCGGCCAGGTGGAGGGCGTTGACTGGTGCCAGTGGCGCGCGCCCAGAGCTCCTCGAGCGCTGCGGCGAGCGCAAGCTGCCTGCAGCCCCCCAAACCAGCAAGCGCACCTCTCGGTGTCCTCCGCGGTGGGCTTGACGGGCTCGACCCACATCGCAGCGGACTCGACGGGCAGAGCGGTGGCCATATGCTGCTGCTGCTGCGTGTTAGGAGAGGAGTTGAGGAGGGGAGCAGTGCAGAGCAGTGTGTGCTGCGCCTGGAGCCTGAAGTGTGGGGTGGCGTGGTGGTGGCCCACCGCGCAACCCTGGTCGGTGGCGTGTGGGAGGAAGCAGGAGCCGGGCAGTGTGAAGGATCCCCCACAGTGTGCTCCCAGTGCGCGCAGGCTTCGCGCTTCAAGCTCCTCCACACGCCGCGCTCGCACCAAGCCTCCGCACGTGCACCCGTCGCAGTCCCCAGCCACCCTCAGCTGAGAGCAGGCAGCATCACATAGACC
>VFQP010001400.1_pt1 | contig 32627 bp, 48 predicted proteins | sample 3512351 | NCBI WGS metagenome assembly VFQP01 (sample SAMN10412372, study PRJNA504923) | tailings metagenome | isolation source: Relicate 1 Philex TSF1 revegetated site | place: Philippines: Tuba, Benguet | collected 2017-08-29
CACACACACACACACACACACACACACACACACACACACACACACACACACACATCTACACACACACACATCCATATACACACACCATGGGATCTTGCAACAGTGCAGCAACGCGTGGTGGGTCTCCTCTCAATGCCGCCACCTGTTCAGCATCCCACACCCTCTGTTGTTGTTTTTCTTTTGTACACATTTCATTCTTATCATCATCATTACTGTCATTATTATTATTATTGTCAACACCCACAACCCCTGTAGCTGATTCTGCTGCTGTTGTACCCCCTGCTGTTGTTGTACCCCCTGCTGTTGCTTCACTGTCGTCATCCCCAGCACTACCAGTATGCACGTGCACACCATCTCCTCCTGCATGCATCACAGCACCCACCCCCGCCACTGCTGTCACTGCTGTCATACCCCCCACCCCTGCTGCTGCTGTGGACATGGTGGACATACCCACAACATCATCATCCCCACCATCATGCTTGGCTGATGTAATTGGTGCTTGTGTACTGTCATGCAACCCACTGTGATCAACCCCTTGTCCACCCTTGTCAGCAGGGTCCCACAGCAGCAAGGAAGCTTCTTGAGAAAGTCCAGTGCCCCTGGCAACACAGCCCACTGCCAATAGCAGCTGCAGTACGTGCTGTCCATTGACCGCATGCCTCCCACACACATCTTGTACTGCACTCACACGTGTGTGTCGTTGCTGTCTTGTTTCAGCATCACCCTTGTCCAGATCCACCCCATTCCCTGCTTGTGTTGTATCCTTCCCTTGCTTGTCAATATCATCATCACCTGATGTAAAGCCACACAGGGCAGTGTGTATGGCAACCAGCTCCTCCACTGTTGCCTTGTCAAGTCCATGTTGTTCACAGTCGTCGAAAAACGACAGCAATGCAGCATCAGGTGGTGTGTTGTAATGGGTGTAGGCATACAGGGTGGCGGGGTGGACGTGGTGTGCGGAAAGGAGGGTGGCTGTGAGGTCATAGTGTTTTGGGAGTGATGCATTGTGTGCAGCATGCCTGTGTGTGTGTGGAAAGGGGGTCTATGTGGTGTACACATACAGGGGAAGACCACAAGGGGAACAATACACAAGAAGCATGGTGGCTGGGGGTACTACACCAGGGGTGTTGGGTATGGGTTGTAAAGACACGCTGCACACTTGATATTGTTATAAACACACAAGTATTGATTGACAATGTACAACAACATACACACACACGTAACCCACACCCATAGTATACCGTTGTAATGCACTCAGCACAGCCCCCACATCACCGTGAGCAGCACACACTGCCTCATGTACCAACCCCTGTGTGACATCATCCGCCATCTTTCCCCCCAATGTATGTAACACATGGTCACGCACAGACCCCACATCAACCCCCTCCACTCCCTGCATGTGTTGCACTAAACGTTGCACACTTGGTTGTGTCCATGCATCATGTGGTGGTGTGCTGAGTGTGCTGTTGAGTGTGCTGCCCTTGTCCTTGTGTGCTGTGGTGGCAGCTGCTGCTGGTGCTGGTGATGATGCAAACAGGAGTGCACCCATTGCAAGGTGTATTTGTGTAGGAGAGATGCCAAGTGACGTGAAATGATCCAACACAGAAGCGATGCCAGTTGCGAGTTGTCGTGTCTCCTGTGTGATGTATGTATGTGTGTGGGAGGGTATGGGGTGCATAGTATGCGCATGGTACATACATGGTGTGCAAGAATACACCACACATTTCCAACAACAACAACACCCAACACATGCCTACCTGCATGACATCACTCGAGCGTGCATCCACCACCTGCCCCTCCTTCGTCCCCTCCGTGCTCCCCCCCCCCTCCCCATGCACCAGGTACATTGCCAGGTCACCAGGTGCAATACCCTCCTCCTCCAGCTGAGACAACACAGCAGCAAATTGCAATGCAGCCGCCCCCCTGGCTTCAATACTCTCACCCTGGAGCGCCACCACTGCATCATGACCATCGAAATCAGTCAATGGGTGTGATCCCAGTACCACAGCACCATCTGTGGTGGTTTTGAGGGCAGCGGCAACAAGGGCGGGGGGCATGCCAGCATCAGCAAAGTGTGCCATGAGCGATTGGATGGGAGTTGGGGTGGGCTGCTGCTCTTCTTGGGTGGGTGTGGTGCTGTCTTGTGTTGAACCAGGTAGTAGTACAGCAGCAGCATTCCCATCGCGTTGCTGTGCATTGCTGCCACCCTTGGTCACACCCTTGACATCTACCTTGACACCTGCCTTGGAAACACCCTTTACACCGCCCCCCTGACCACTCTTACCTTCTCCCCTACCACCACCAACATCTTCCTCCTCATCCTCCACAGCAAATACAGCATGAGCATGCACAGTGGGTGGTCTCACTGCTTCATGCTCAGGGGCAGCAGGTGCCAATTGTTGCTGTCGTGCCAGGTACACTCCCACATCTTCAGGACCCACCCCCGCTGCTTGCAACCACTGCAGCACCTCTTGAAAACTTGGGTGCGCCACCACATCTGCTGGTACTGGGTGTTGCTGGGTGTGTGTGGTAAGACCATGGTGTGCTGTGCCAGGGAGGGTGTGCTCACCACCACCGCCATGTGTCGCAGCATAATACTTCAACACGTCAGGGAGGCGGCCGCTGTCCAACCCAGCATCATGTAGTCGTTGTAATGCATCAGCAACACGGCCTGCTGCATCGGGGGTAGAGGGGGCGGAGGCTGACCGTGATGGGCGGGGTGGGAGATGGGAGGGGGGTTGGGCAGAGCTGCTGCTCGTTTCCAGTTCAGCGGCAATGTCCCTGGAGGGGGGGGGGGGATGAAATGTCAATAAGTAAACATGTGTATGTAATGAAGATGATGTATATTTGTGTAATCAAGTTTATGCATACGTATGACATATGCAACGTGTGTGTGATGCGTCATGCAACCATGACAAGCAATACACACCATACACACAAAAAACACACCATACACAAAACACACCTTGGCTTGGCACTATGTGCATTGGATGTAAACTCCCCAGACACAGGTTGCATTGCCAGTTTAAGTTCATGCACCTCATGCAGTGCTGCTGTTTTGTCAGACTCCAGTGCTGCTACCTGCTGCTGTAAAGCCTGTGGGGGGGGGGGTATGTGATTTGTATGTGGGGGGTGTTGCGTGTTGAGAGGTAGGTGCGTGTGTGTATTTTGGTCGTGCTTGTGTTGTGGGTGTGTCATCGGTACAATACCAACATACAGTATAGCACCCATGTACATACAAAACAACATGCAACACTTTTACACACAAATACACATGAAAACCACACACACCGAATCACAACTCCATTACCCCCCCCATCCACACACACACACACATTGATGCGCCCCTCATATTCTTGTGTTTTATTGGCATCCCTGAATGCTTCATTCTCTGCTACCAGTGCTGCCAATTTTGCCTTGTACTTTTCTGCCTGTGTGTGTGTGTGGTGTGTGTGTATTTGTGTGTGGGGGGGGGAGTGTGTGTGTGTGTCATATTCCTGTGCTATAAACACACACACCTCACATGACACATACACACATACTCATATACACCCACCCCACCCTTTATACCTCTTGATCCCACTGTTTCTTATCCATCTTGTACTTGACCTCCCTCTCTGCCCATGCTGAGGGTGCTTTGAATGCCTTGCTGAACACAGTGTCATTCATTTCCTGCAGCTCTGCCTTTGCCTTGTCACGCTCCTGGGTAGGTGTTGGTGGTGTGTGTTGGTGGTGTGTGTTGGGTGGAATATGTGTGGAAGAATGTACATCTCTGGTGAAAACAAAAACATGCACACCCAAGAGTATACACAAGCGCTCACCCCCCCCCCCCCCCCCCCCCCACCCCAACCCCCCCCCAACCCCCCCCCACACACCTGTGTTGCAGCCACCACAGCTGCCTCCACACCACCAACCATACCCACCAGCACATGTGCAGCCTGTGTCAGTGCCCCCACATCACCCCTGTCCACTGCTGCCTGCACTGCTGCTGTTGCTGCCTGCAGTGCGTGTGCATCATACTGTGGGTGCTGGTGTGGGTGTTGTCCTGTAGCATTGGTGTGGCCGGCAAGGGGTGGGGGTGGGTGCTGGTGTACGTCTGTTGATGGTGGTCGGGATGCGTTTTTTCGAAGTTGTTCGTTTTCAGACCTGTGTGATGAGGGTGATGGTGGTGGTGTTACATAATGAGGGTAATGGTGCATGATGAGGGTAATGGTGGTGGTGCATGCAAACATGCTATGTGTCGCATGCATATGACATCTCGTAGTGATGTATATACAACGTATGTGCAGCAAGCATGGCTGATACACCCCCACACACACACTCTCCCCCCTCCCTACACACACACAAACACACATAAGTACACCCACCCACCCACAATTATACCTCAGCACCTCCACCAGCCCAGCAGCTTCCTCTAGTGCCTTCAGCCTCCTCACCTCAGCCTTGAGCATTGTCAATTTTGTCACCTCCTCTTCCAACAGCAACACCCGCTTTTTTTCACGTTCCGCCTCCCGCTGTGCATCCTGTGCCGTTTTCCTATGCACTTGTACTTTTCCAACAAGCTCATCGTTGTCTGTTTCCACATGCTTGAGTTGTTTTGACAGCTCTTCAATTGCAAGGGCTTGTTCGACGAGTTTTGCCTCCAGCACCTCTCGTTCATGGGCATCCATCATGCGTGTTTTTTCCTCTATGCTGTGTGCCTGCTGCAGTTGCCTGTTGTTGTGGTGGCGGTGGTTGTGGTGGGCTTGATGTGCATATGTATGTGCACAGTGGCACCATGGCGTGAAGAGCGAGCACCATACTCCACAGGACTACATCAACCACCACATGACAACCACCACATGACAACCACCACACATCACCCACCACACATACACTTGCAGGAGTGCTTGTTTATGCTCCTCTTGTAGTCGTTGATTTTCATCTTGAAGCTTCTTCGCCTCTGCCAGTGCTTCCTCAAAACATGCTTCCAGTTCCTCATTTTGCTGTTTCAGTTCTGCATACTGGCGCTGCAGGTCCTCCAGGCGATCCTCCTGGGTAGGGTGATGGTGTGCGGATGGGATGGTGTGCTGCTGAGGTGGTATATTGCGCACGAGGGGTTACCAAACGATATGGTCCCCACACATCCCCACTCGATACAAGTGCTAGCACCTAACAAATGCACGCACCTCATCACCCTCGTCAAGGAGGCTTTTCAATCTGTGGAGCTCAGCAACCAAATCCTCCAGTTGTGCCTCATCTTGGGCTGCCATTCCGTTGCACCAAGTATCGGTGGATGGCTATTAGTTGCTTGGGTTGGGATGCCAATGCTATGTATGGATCCGATGCATGGCGTATTGGTGCCTGCAGGTGTTTAATTTCAACGTTGGAAGACGAGTTGGCTGATGATGGTGTTTAATGATGTATGTAACTACAGTGCATGCTGGATGCTGCTGATAAAGAACAGCATTGGGTTGTGGGTATATTGCAATTGTGATAATTGAAGTATGACAAACATGGAGGGGGGTTTTCAAACCAGCTGGTTTTTTCACATCAATGGGGTGCAGTGTTCACGACGTTCATGAACCATTGAGCATATCGATGAGCACATCAATGAGCACATTACTGCAATGGGAACGACCATGCAACATATAACCATCATGCAACAAGCACGACACAACCACCGTCACCATCACAGATCCTTGTTTCCACTCTTGTGCATACTACTGTTATCGCTGTCTCGCACAGTAGCCTCCACCGCAACATCCACAACATGGGCTGTCATAGCATCCACATCACGATACTGGTACAACTACCGCCACATGGCCAACGCCCTTGCCATGTATCACACCGTCAAGCGGTATGCACAGCAGTGCTTGGGTACAATACACTGTGCACATGCCCCACCACCAAATACCTCCTGCCCAAGAGACCCAAACTCTCCTACGTTTGATCTTCACACTCTCTCCTCACAGCATGGGCATCCCCGACAGCCACATCATCCTTATGCTCCCTGATGACACTGCCTGCAACCCACGCAACCCACTCCCTGGTGCAGTGTATGCCCACATTGCCCATGACTTGGACTTGTATGGGGACACCGTGCAAGTTGATTATAGAGGGTATGATGTGACAGTGACCAACTTTGTCCGATTGCTCACAGGTGTGCTGGGTGGGTGTGATTGTGGGTGGGTGCGTATGGTTCCAACATGGTGTGCGCGTGATCATCATGACGTGATTTACAGCTGTATGTATGCAGCAGCCTGTACATGTAGTAGTCACACACTTGTATCCTTGGTTTTGACTTGCATGTGTTTTTTATAAAACCCTACACTCACCAATGCAGGTCGCCATGATCACACAGTCCCCCTCAACCAACGCCTAGGCAGTGATGCACACTCAAATGTATTGGTATGTGTGCCTGATATTCTTCTTGTGATACTATACACACATGCCTGGTATCCCTATACAAACCGACGCAGATGGCCCCCATCCCTTTGGGGGGGTTTTGGTGTATGCCACCATCCCATCCTACCCCCCCTCACCTACCCTCTCCCACACCCTCAGATATACCTATCAGGTCATGGTGGTGAGGATTTCCTCAAATTCCAAGGTGTGGAAACACTCACCAGCACAGACGTCACTGATGCATTATCCCAAATGGCTGCCCAGGGTAGATTCGGGTCATTACTCTTTATTGCCGACACATGCAAGGCTGCGAGTTTGTTTAATGGGGTGGCTGTGGTGCCGCATGTGGTGACAGTGGCGAGTAGCAAGAGTGGTGCGTGTGGGTGGGTGGTGCGGGTGGTGGGGAGATGTGTATGGTTGTGATGTGTGAAGGGTTATGAGAGCGCATGTGGAGCAATGGACACACATCCAATGGACACAGATATGCACACATACGCACAACCATACAGAGAGATACATGTATTGTATATATGTACACAAAAACACATACTACACACCCAGGTGAAAATTCCTATTCCTATGTCAATGATGATGTTGTAGGTTTGACTGTGGTTGACCGTTTTACATATTTCCTACTACATGCACTTGAGCAATTGAAACCTACCAGCAATGTGACCCTGGCTCAGCTGTTTGCGTGGTTGAGGTGAGGGTGGTGATGATGGTGGTGGTGATGATGGTGGTACAACCACACATAGATATACAAGACACATATTTACATACAAATAGCACTGCATCATGCACACCCCTCATGAACAAACAAAACCCAACAACAACAACAACAACACCCCACACACAGGACACAGCCTCTAGGTAGCACCATGGTCACTGGAGGCAGTGTACCTGCACATACACTTGCATCAACACCAGTCACAGCATACTTTAGCACCCAGACACAAGCACTGCCAATACAACGCAGCCAAAAACATGCATGCCCACCCCCCATGGACACCCAACCTAGTGCACACAAGCACCAGCATGCGAGTGCAATGCAGGAAATGCAGGACACAGCATCATGTGGGGATGCACAGCGCAAGCATGATGATGCAGTGGAGGAAGGACATGCAGTGGAGGAGGGACGTGCAGTGGAGGAGTGCATACAAGAGGACAGCAATGGCATGCTGGATGTGCGTCGGATACCTTTGCATGCACAGACCTCCGCAGTCTCGTCTCCTCCCTCATCCATCGACAATACGTGTTGGTCAAACACGCAACACCCATGTGTGTTGACCACCCATGCATGGTTGACTAGGATACTTGGTGGGGTGTCTGTTGCTACACTTGTTGTGTTGCTCATGGTGCTGCCAATGTGCGTGTGTATAGTGTAAGCCGTGGGTCCTGCTGTCCATGTGCTATTTTTTGTTGCGAGTACATGTTGCACACAATGGTGCTTGGTGTGCTGCATTGATAGTTGTTACACATGGACATACTAGACACTACACAAAATAACTGTGTACGTGTGCATGTGCATGTCTGTCTGAGAGTGTATTGCTCTGCATTTTGTATGAGTACCGCAAGCCATGATGATTGATCAATTGATGTATTGCCAACACATGCATACACAACATGTGCTGCATGTGTGTGTAACCAGCCTTGGGCACACAACACAACGCCCCCAGCACAGCAAGTGTGTATAGTCACAGACACACGCCCTTGTCTCTCTCTCACCCATCATCAGCATTGTCATTCGTAATCATCATGCATCATGCAGGTCTCACCAATGAACTCCAATGAGAAACAAGGGCATGAAATCAGGTGGTCATCATGTATCATGCAGGTCACCAATAACCAAGGCAGACACCACACTTCCTGCTGGCAGTGTACCAGCTTGCTGTGAGTGGGTGGGTAGGTGTGGGTTTTGGTGGACGTAGGTGTATACTGTACATTACGTAGTAGAGTGTATGGAGAGTATACAACATGTGCATCATCTCAAACATGTGCATCATCTCAACCATGCACAATGTCACACATGCACATTGTCACACATTATCACACATGCACATCATCACACATGCACACCATCATCACACATGCACATCATCACCACACATGCACATCCCAAACCTGCGGCAGCTCCAGCAACACTGTTGCGCTCCTCATGGACAACAACCGACTGCTAATCTGACCACCTGTACTGTGTGCCACCCACCGACCACTTGTATTCTGCCCACCTGTATTGTGCACATCATCACCACTATCGCTCTTGTCAGCATCCCTGGGTGGCTGCCACTGTACACGTGCTCTGTGGTATTCTGGACGTTGAGGGTCAAGCTTGAGGGGTGTGCTGGTGACGACGTGAATACGCTGCAGGTGGGGGTTCTGTGTGTAGGTTGTGTGTGTGGGGGGGGGTACTTGTTGGAGTGTATGTATTGGTGTGTGTTGGTGTACGTGTGTGTGTTGGCATGACGGAAAAACAAGCAAACACCACAATGCAAGACACTAACACACCACCACAATACAAGACACTACCACAACACCACAATACAAGACACCACCACAATACAAGACAACATAGAACAAGAAAACTGCACAACAGCACAACAGCACAACACCAGCATAACGCACCGCATGGCCCTGCAGTTTACGCAAGCATGGTGCTACAAATAAATAAAACGTCACAATGCTGCTTACAGGGTTGCCAGGGAGCCCAAACACCAACAGGGGGGACCTTCCTGGGCACTGCAGCTTTGCAAATGTAAGGGGTTTGCCTGGTTTCATGAGTACCTGGGTGTACATTGAGGTGTGGGGGTGTTTGGGGGTGTCTGAGTGTATGTGTGGTGTGTGTTATATGTCTGAGTGTATGTGTGGTATGTATCATGTGACGTGCATTCCATGTCGTTGCATATAGTTTCACCACACATACACAACCCCTCCGTACAACCCACACACACATACCTTGCCAAAAAACACCTCACCCCTTGCCTCCAGCATGCCCTTTATCAGATCCTTATCCCCCATAGACACCCCCCCCGTAGTCAACAACACATCCGCCCCCTGGTCAATCGCCCTTTCCAAACACCCCTCCAACACCCCCCCATCATCCCCAGCAATACCCAAATCCAGCGTGCTCCCCGCTCCCCCACCCAACACACCACCTGCTGCTGCCAGCAGCATGTGCCTATTGGCATCACGAATTTTACCATACTGCAATGCGTTAATCGGCGTGGTGGGATCCTGTACTTCATCCCCAGTGGACAGCACTGCCACCACTGGGCGTGTGTGTGTTTCTACAGTCACAGCCCCCACTGTTGCTAGTATCCCTATCTCAGCAGCACCCAACACTGTGCCTGTGGGTAGCACAAGCTCCCCTGCAGCTACATCAGAACCAATGGGACGAATGTCCTCCCCCGGGTAACTGGCGCGGGTGATGTGGACGCGGCGGGTGTTGTCGGGGGATGGGGGGAGGGGGGTGGTGTCTTCTATTTGAACGACAGCATCTGCGCCTTGGGGGACAGGACCACCTAAGGGGGGGTGTTTTTTGGTGGGTGGGTTGGTCTTGTGTGGCTGTGATGGTGTGTGTACACTTGTATTGCGTGCACACAACATATGGTGGTGACATGGTGTGTATGACATGAGCTGAACAACCACACAACACAACACAATATCGCAGGTCACAACCTGTTCCTATGTAGGCAACATCACACAACACTACACAATATCATACAACCCAACACACATCACACTACCTGTTCCTATGTAGGCAACAGTCCCCCGTTGTAATGCAGGTGGTGCACTACCAGCATATGCTTCAAATGCCACAGCATACTCACCAGGTCCATCAGCTGAGCACACTGCATACCCATCCTGTGTGTGTGTGTGTGGATGACGTGTGTGGATGATGTGTGTGGATGATGGATGTGTCTGTGTACATGGTTTGCGTGCATGTGCAGGTAATAACAAGGGATGATGGGTGTGGAACGAGGTTGACCAATGTATATTTTGACTGGCATGACACAGGTGTGTGTAAACACAACCATATGGCACACCTATCATAGACAACCCACCACCAACCTTGATGCTCGCAGGAAAGGGGGGCACAGGTTCTTGGGCATGCACATCATGGGCAAGCACCCGTCCAAATGCATCTGCTATACTGATTGTCTCAGATGGCATTGTTGTAGTGTGTTTCAGCACAATGTCCAGTGCTTCAGGAACAGGCAGCATGCCATATCCCGCTGCTGGCGTCTTAGGGTGTGGTGCTGATGCCATGATGTGCCTGTAGTGTTTATGATAGTTAGAGTAATTGTATATGTGTGTTCTAGGCACAATAAGTAGCGTAACAGGAGCGTGAGCCGTCAACGCAGATCCTGTGACCACTTTTGATGGAGCGTGCTTTTCCACCTAGTACCAATGGCACTGATATGTAAGCGTCTCGTCGTGAATGAGGAGAGACGAAAACACAATGTACAGTGACAAAACATGTGAAAAACAACTACTTACTAAAACAACGACACCAAATCGAACGAAGGGTTTTTGCTCGTGGTTGTTTTGTCAGGCATTGTCTTTATCGGCCTCATTACCTTATTCAGAGCCAACTAACACCATATACGTGATTGAAAACACGCTGGTAGCTTTTGGCCGCTCTATTGATCGACCAGAGGTGGTACCTTAAAACACACACTTGCACTGTATCACACACGCTCAACTCTAGTCAAATATATGCAATGAGTTGAGCACAAACTATGTGGACGGATTCTCCATGGAGGAGTGTGGGCGTCACGATTGCCTTGCTGGTGTGCACTGCTCGCATCGTCTTCAGTGACAAACACCACCCTGACGTATCCCTTCTTGGGCTGCTCACCATCCTTGCAGCACTGCGTGTGGTATCAGTAGATGATGTCTTTTCTGGGTTTAGCAGCCCCAGTGTGGCAACGATGCTTGGTACATGATGTGGATTGTGTGTAGATTTGTGCACATTGATGATGTTGTTGTTCAATCGCCCCCACCAACACAGTGTCAAGCTGCCTTGCACACATCATCTCTGCATCAGCATCCACATCCACCATGCTGCGTGCCATCCTCGGCGACCCCTCCAACACCCCTGCTGCACAAGTGCGCCTCATGCTCCTCGTGATGCTCACATCTGCGTTTGTGGACGATGCCGCACTTGTGGCATTACTCGTGCCCCTTGTCACACGATGGGCTGCACAGCATGGCTTTCCCCCTGGGCAGTTGTTGTTGCCGTTGTCATATGCAGCGTTGTTGGGTGGGAATTTGACACTGGTGGGCAACCCAGTCAACTTGTTGCTGGCAGGTATGATGATTTGGTGGTTGTGTGTAATGTGTCGGGGTGTATACAATGGGCGTGAATACAATGGGTGTGTTGCATGTACTAGGTATTTGACATTGATATATACAACCCCACCACCACCTCACATACCCCACACCACTACTAGGTCTTGCCAATGAACACCTCGTCACCAACCACCAACCACCCCTCCACATCCTCGATATCGGCCGCCTTGGCCTCCCCCTGGCACTGTGGGGCTGCTTCTGCATGGTGCTGGTTGCCCCCCTACTGCTGCCGGGATACGACACCCCCCAGGGGGGGCCCTCTGGGGGCCCCGGCCGTGAGCAGTTTATGCTGGGGCTGCGTGTGGGCCCCTCCAGTCACCGTGTCAAGGGGTCCACCATTCAGGGGGCAGGGCTGCGGCATTTAAAGGGGGTGTATTTGGTTGCGCTGCGTCGGGGTGCAGATGTGGTGCATGCCGTGGATCCCACCATGCAGCTTGAGGAGCGTGATGTGTTGTACTTCACTGGTCAGACAGAGTATGTACAGGCACTCGCAAAAGATTATCAGTTGGAGTTTGTGAGTGAGGCGTTGGAGGGGGGGAATGTGCAGGGGACGTTGATGGGGGTGCCGGGGCCACGTCGACCACGGAGGCCTAGTCCTTTTGCTGCTGCTGCTGCTGCTGCTGGTGTTGACCAGGTGGGTATGGTGGTGGTGTTGTGGGGGGAGGATAACTGTACGTGGTTGTACATGGTTGTACAAAGTATTGTGTTTGTGTTTGTCATTGTATCACTTCCCCTCGTTTTGAAAACTCCCCATCCATAGTACACACATGTACAACAATCATATACACAACATATACACACCATTTCTGTCACCCCCCCCTTCCTACAGCCTACACAACCCGATCTCAAGGAACAAGCAGCAGCAATACACCAAGATGGCATCCTGTTGCGCATGACCATACGACCAGATGCACCAATTGTAGGAACCACAGTCAAGGATGTGGACATGTTACGTCGCTACCATGCCGTGTTGTTGGGTGTCAGCAAGGGTGGGCGGCTGCTTGGGTGGCCTCTGGGTGATGTCAAGTACGAAGCAGGGGATCGGTTGTTGTGTAGTGTGGGGCAGGAGTGGTGGCAGCGGTGTGCACGGGATGTGCAGGGGACGTTTCGGGATGTGCGACCTGTGGGGCAGCAGGATCGTGTGTGTACGTTTACACTCGTGTACAAGGTGGGTGTGCTGTAGTGTGGGTTGTTATGGATTGTGTATTTCACCACCGACCCCATCACTGCCATACCCTCACCCTCCCACCCCCCCCCCAGCAACCCAACCTCCCCGGCCTGCGTGCCCGTGACATCATCGCCCCCCTGCACTACGTCTCCCTCACTGGCATCACCACTGCATCAGGCAACACTGTACACAACACCCTCACCCATGTGGTTATGGATGGGGACCAGCTACACCTCACGGGTACAGTAGAGGGGCTGCTGGCTGCACAAAAGGTGTCGCACACGGCGTTGACTGCGGTCAACACAGGGGTGACACGGTCAACGGGTGTTGAGCAGCACCTGGTGCAGGTGGTGTTGTCAGCCAAGGGGGGGCTACTTGGTACGTTTGTGTTTGTACCAACATGCTGTGTAGTTGTAGGTATATAATGCTGTGGTACATGAGCACTCCATGCTGCCCATTTTGTTTATCCATATCTTTGTTTGACACATCATACACACAAAACAACATCATGACAATATGTCTTCGTTGACCTTAGCAATAACACCTCACAACACCCACCGCACAACACCCACTTACCCATTCGACACAGGCATGACAGTGCGTGATGCTCGTTTTCGAACTGCCTTTCATGCAGCCATCATTGCTGTGTATAGAGGTGGACATCAGCTGCAGGGGCGCATAGGTGACATCGTGCTTGCAGCTGGTGATACACTCTTGCTTGACTCCACACCAGCCTTTATACAGAGGTTTGGTAGAGACCCACGATTTGCACTTGTGAGCAAGGTGGCGGAGCAGGGTGGAGGGGAAACACAAGGGGGGAATGTGGTCGGTCACAATGGGAATAAGGAGGGTAGTAATACTGATGGTGTTGGAAAGAATAGTAGTAATGGAAAGCAGCAGGGAAAACAACGTGTACCAGCAAGAGGATGGAGATGGTATGTGTTATTGTTGTGTGTGTTTCATTGTGTATGGCAACCCTTCTGTTTACTACTCAACATACACACACCCACACACCTCCCATCCACGCACCCACAAACCCACAGTATCACCGCCACCATACGTCCCCTTCTCCCCCTCCTTGTTACCTCTGCAGCACTCTGTGTGCATGCATTTGGGGCAGTGGACCTCCTCGTAGCTCAGTGTGTTGCACTTGGTGTGGTGCTGATGTGGGGGGATGTGCAGGTAGAGAGTTTGACGAGGAGTGTTCGGTTAGAGGGGGTGTTGGTGATGGCGGCAGCATTGGGGATGAGCAAGGTCTGTGTGGTTGGGTGGTTGTTTTGTGTATGCGTTTGTAGTTGGTGTGAGTGCCGGTGGGGTGGGTGGGTGTGTTTTTGTCGTGTGTGTGTGTGTGTGTGTGTGTCAAGCGTCTCAAACACACTTCGACACATTAAAACACACTCCAACATACTCCAACACCCTCACTCTCACCCCCCCCCCAGGCACTGCAAGCAAGTGGCCTCCCCCAAGTGCTCACATGGACACTCTCTGGTGTGTTCTCCCCTGGTTTGACTGGCAACACATTGCTGTTGATTGTGGTGTATAGTATCACAGTGTTGCTGAGTCAGGTGATTTCATCCCCAGCAGTGGTGTCGTTTATGTTTCCCATTGCATCTCAATTGGGGCAACAGCAGGTGCGTGTAGGTGTGTGGGTGTCCATCATTGCATGCGTATGGTGTACATTGCAACATGGTTGCAGCATCACACATCATGACACAACATATGATACATCATCGCATATCATGCACATGCACGTTTTGTGTGCAGTGTATACATACACAAAGTGCACCCCCCACCACCACCATACACACAGGGTGTCCCAATGAATCTCATCGCCAAAACCCTCATGCTAGCTGGCAGTGCCGTCTACACCTCCCCCCTCCTCTATGAAACCAACGTCATTGTACTCGGTGCTGGTGGCTATCGCACCGCCGATGTACTTCGATTTGGGGCAGTGCTGCAGCTGTGGCAGGCCCTGGGTGCGATTACACTGCTCACATGGCATCAGTACTGGCCTGTGTTTTGGGGCCTTGTTGCACAGGCCAGTGTGGTGGTGTTGCTGGGGGCACCTGCACTGGCGGGGTATTTGGGATTTGGTGAGTGGTGGGGTGGGGTGGGTGATGCGGATGCGAATAAAAAACATAGATGATGTTGATGATGGTGTGTGTACGTGTGATGTACCTGTACAAACAAGGTGGTGCTTGTAGTATTGCATGCGTGTGTTGGTAATGCTTGTCTCTCCTTTTTCTTTGTATGGATTTTTCTGTTGTTTCCTTGCTGCCCAATCTGTACAATGATGTGTCATTGTGGATGGGTGTAGTACACGTGCATACAAACAACATCAGCATTGATGACCAGAAACTGTTGCGCTCTTTGTGTAGTTGTTTTTAACTACTTGTGTGTTTACAACCTAGGCAGCTGTATCCATTGGTACTTGTCTGCTGCTGCTGATCATCATCATTGTTACCAATTATGGTCATCCATTGTAATCACCATCCAACCATCACCCATGCTCCTAAACACATGGCATGGCAACAACACAAACGTCGTGCAACCACAAAACACATCAATCATAAAAAAACACACATCATCACAACCACCCTCTTGCAAATCATCACCCCAGCACCATCTTCCCCACTCCAAACAACGCCGAATCCTCCGACGCCCCCCCCACCACCACGCTCGCAGGCGACTGCTTCCCCCTTCCCCCTCCCCTTCCCCCTCCCCCCACCATGTAGGGGTGCTGTGCCGCCTCCAACACGTCCATGCGCTCCTCCACACGGTGCGCAAGGCAACGCACTATAAACTCTTTGGCTTCAGCAGAAACAGCTGGTTTGGCTGGAAATTGTACCTCTGTGGCACTCAACATGACATTGTTTCGTAAAATGTGTTCCTGGGAGAGACCCTCCCCAAAGGGCCGTTTGCCATAAAGCAGCTGGTAGAAAACTACACCCAGGGACCATACATCGACTTTGTTGGTGATGCGGGGTGGTTGGTGTTGGTTGAGTTGAAAGCACTCGGGGGGGAGATACCAATAGCTGTGTGTGAGTGGGGGTTGGTGAGGTGGTTGTGTGAGGTGGTTGTGGAACCAGCAACAGCATGTATTATGATGTGCGTACAACTCAAACGATCACATACGTGCCAGCACCCTGACTGGTGAGTTCAGTCCCCAGTTGTGTTGCACCTTCCTCCATAATCTTGCTCAACCCAAAATCCTGTAGTGTTTTGTGTATGTGGGATGCATGTACATGTGTATTTGGTCATGAGTGCAAACACAACATACTACAACATCAGCCATCCTACCGTGATTTTCACCTGACCAACTTCATCAAAGAGAATATTGCTGTGGGTGAGGAAGGACATGTAGTATTGTGTACAGACATGCATCATATACACCATGTACGGTATAGAGACACACCATTGCTAACAACAACACACCCCTGCCAACAATAAACCCCCCTGCCAACAACAACACCCCCCTCCCCCCACATACGCTGGCTTGAGGTCATAATGAATGACACGTCGCCCCGGGGTGGTGTTCAAGTGTGCCAACCCCGCCAACACACGCGACACAATCGTCCTCGCCTCCCGTTCAGGAAGCGTCCCCCGGTCGCGCAGGTACCCTTCCAAATCCCCTCCCTCACACAGTTCGAGCACGGTCGCAAATGTCTCTGCATCAATTTCGAAAATGTCATGCAGTGCAACAATACACGGATGCTGCAGGTCTTTGTGGATGCTGCATTCACGCACTGCATGGCGTACATAGGCCTGCTTTTTTGCTTCACCCCAGCCCGGGTTGAGCTGGTGAATCTTGACAGCCACAAACTGCAACTCGTCCAGGTCAAAGGCCTTGTATACCTCTGAAAACCCACCGCGGCCCAACAGACTTCCCAGCACATAGCGGCCATGCAGCACTGGTGTGTTGTTCCAGCGGCTGGTGCCCTGCTCTGCCAGTCGTTTCAGTTCCCTTGCCAACATGTGCTTTTCCGCATCTAGCCGTTCTTTTTCCTGGCGGCAATGTTCTTCTTCACGTTTGAGGGCAGCCAGTCGCACTTTAAACATGTCCTCCTTGGCCACAAACTCCTCAGGAGACAGGTCCGCTTCCTTGGAGGGGCCCTGCCCGGGGCCCGGCAGCCGTCGTCGCAGGGCTTTGCGGGCGGCATCCACTGCTTCGCGTTGCTTGGTGATGGAGGCGGTGCGTGCAGCAAGGTCTTGGAGGGCTGGGCCATCTTCCCACACTTCTGCCATATGATAGGCATGGGCACGCGCGTAGGATAAACGACCCAAACCCATGGAGGCATCTGCGGCACGCATGGTATCCACGGTGCGCTCTGCAAGGGTCGCACGAATGATGGCCTGCTGCAGTGCGTTGCGTAGAGCCATTTCCCGAGCCTGGGCAGTGGCAGTCGTGGTGGTAATGGCCATTGTTTGCTGTTCCAGTTTGGCAACCGCATCTCGGTGCTTGCCCTGCATCAGGCGGAGCTGCTCTTCTGCGGAGGCCTTGTCGCGGCGGGCATCGTCGAGGAGGGTTTGGCATAAAGCACACGGTGTGGTGGCGTCCTCGGTGGGCTGTTTGTTGGTGTCTGCTCGCTTGGCGACCTTGGACGCGGAGCGCATGGGATGGCTCAGCTTTCGCTTTTGACGGCTGCTTTTTTGTGGGTTGTCAGATATGCTGCTTGACTCTGGTGATATGGATGACGTGTTGTTGTTGGATTGCTTGTTGATGGGGATGGAATGCTGCTTTTGCTGATGATTGGGTGTGGTCGATGGCGTCAATATGTTGGATCGTTGTGGTGTGACGTGCTCTGGCGCGGGGTTGGACGGGGGGTTGCTGATCGATGTGTTCATCTTGAACAAGGCCTTTCAGATCAGTCCTCTTTTTGTCAAATTCGTGGTGGTTTTACGGTTGAATGAGAGTAATGATGATGATGATGATAAGAGCAGCCCAAATGTAGGCAGTCTAGAAACACTCATAGGACTATGAAAACAAACACACAAAGGAAAAAATACACACGCTAGGCAGCAGGTGGGCGCAGTTTGTGGTCTTGTGAGCAATCCAGTGTGCTTGGTGGCAGCCATGATGCAGGTGCAGGGGGCAGAGATGATGTGGAGGGCTGCCCTGCCAGCGGTACGGCCATCATCCACTCAGGCGCCTTGGCTGCATCCGACGTGCTTGCTGCCATCGGTGCCATGGGTGCCATTGCCATTGTCTGCATGCCAGCTGGTGTTGCAACTGTGTGTTGTTGGAAATGTGCGCGTGACTTTGCATGTTTGCATGGTTCACATCCCCATTTGCACATACCTCCATATGCTGGCATGAAATACTGCGGCCCAGCCTGCAGCATGGCTTGTGCACGTTGGTGTTCGAAATCTGTGACCTTTTCCTGCAGAAACTTGTTGAGCTGGCGGAGCTGGTTGTTCTCTGCACGCAGGTGGGTGAGCACACGGATAGCATCGAGCACAATCGATGTCTTGTCTGTCTTGGTGTTGACAGGGTCTATGAGCTTGGCAAGTTCCCCAAACCTGTTGTTGTTGTGCAGAGGGCGTGTCACCTCCAAGTCAAACTCACATGGTGCTAGTCACCACTACCACATCCGCATACCCTTCATTGAGCCTTTCTCGTCGTGCTTTTTCTCGACATGCCTTTTTCTGTGCAGCCTGTGGCCCGAGTGGCTTTGTTTTGGGTGGTGGTTTCTCCTGCTTTGCCGACCCTGCTGGATCTGCAGCCTCCTCTTCCTTGACCCCTTCCTCCTTGACACCCTCGCTGGACGAGCATGGATTGCTGCCCTCCCCTGCATCATCTTGCTGTAGACGCTGCATAAACGCTGCCAGGTCGTTGGGTGGCTCTGCTGCTCGAGGGCGTTTGTTGCGTGACTTGTCCTCCTCAACTGGTGGCTCTGCTGTGGCTGCATCTGGTATGGTCAGCACAAGATCATTCAGGGTATCATTATCAATGCAAAACAGCAAATCGTCGGTGTCTGCCACTCCATGGGCATTGATAACAGCATCCCACCCAACGTGCTGGTTGGGCACGTTGTCCATGGTTTGGCGTGTGGTGATGCAATTGTTGTGCAAGACTAGAAGAAATAATGTAGGATTTTATGACAAGCAGGAATTTATATGATGACACGTCATCAGGTCAAACATGATGATGAGGTGACTGTGCAGGGCAACACGGCAACAGTGCATACATTGTGTGTGTGCCAGTGCATGTGTGCCAGCTCCCATTGTGCTGTGCTATGATGAACACTGTGCTCACTCTGTGTGCTCCCTACGTGCACATGGTGGTACCCTGCATGTGTGATTACAAACGTTTGTCCGCTTGTTTTTTTCTGGATGTACTTTCATGCACAAACACACAACTCGCAATCCCCCATCAATGCCCCAATACGATCAATACACCTTTTGTTTCCATTGCCAAATCGAGTATAGCAAGATGCAGTAGCAGCGTTGCACGTAGTGTAACGTAGTGTTTCTATATCCACGTAGTATTACAACAACAATATATACATCGCCACATCAGTACGTTTTGATCAACCAGCCCAGCAGCTTTTCGATGCTCGCAATGCCGTCTTTCCCGTGGGCCGACCTGCATGAGCAGCTAGGCCAGGGCTCCACTGGAAGCGTCCACGTCATGTGTTTGCAACTACAGGTGAGACTACGTACCTGGTTGTATGCAGGAGGAGCACATGCGGCAGGTACCACCACCCATCGTTGCAGCACCCCCTGCCCACAACACCTCCCTCACACACCAGGAATATGTAGAATCAATGGATCTTGGAGAAACAGAATTGACGGAACTGATTGAAAGCGTACCAGCACTACTCACGCACAGCAACCCCAAGGTGATCAACAACAACACAACAACAACAACAACAACAACAACAACAAGATGGTGATCAACACCCAAATGATTGCATACCCACCCCCCCAACTACCCCCCACCAGGTGCAACGTGACACACTGCACATCCTGCATACAGTCGTACTACGGCAGGGTGACAATTTCCGCCGCTATGTGCCCTCGGTCATGGGCCCAGTGGTGGCAAGCATGGGAGAAAACGCTTCCCCCGTGCGCACAGAAGCCATTGCCCTGTTGGTTGCGTTTATGCAGCTTCTTGGTGCAGTCACATTCACCTCGGCCGTGGATGCTGTGTGGACGGATAAGAACTGGCGGGTGCGACAGGGAATGTCGCAGGTGATTGGTGCTGCTGCTGGACAATTTCGCTTGCCTAAGCTCACCATCCGGGAGCGTGATGCGCTTGTTGGACGTCTGGTGGTGCTGTTGGAGGATTCCAATAGGTATTTTTGTGTTTACATTGGGGTTGTGAATGGTGTGGTGCGTCTGCATGTCTGGTTGTGTCATATGCTTGGTTGTATTGCATGCACGTTGTATACATGTCACACTGCTCACTGCACTTTGCTATCCGCTATCCACAGCAATGTGCGTGAATCTGCACTGGATTGCATCGTCAACATGATCCTCTCCATGGGTCTTGCTGTCAAGCAAACAGTCATCCGACTCAATGTGCGGCCTGCACACCTGCGTGAAATTGACTCGAGGGTGTCTGCTGCACCACGATTGGAGCCCCCTGAGGGGGGTGAAGAGGGGCACTATGTGCGCAGCCGTGACACTTCACCTGGAAAGCAGGTGTGGGTGGTGGGTGATGTGTACGTACGTATATCTGCAGCGTAACCTAGCATTGACAACAGTACGGATGTATACTGTATACATTCAACCATCACACAGAGCCCACCCCCCAAGCGGGCAACATCCCCACCCACCACCCGTCGCGCATTCAGTGGCAGCACCACAACCACAGCACCCCCCCCTGCAGCACGACGTGGTGGCTACATGGATGCTGGTGGGTATGATGAAGCAGAGTTGCGCAACGTGGACGCCATCCCTGTGGATTCCGAACGCACGCTGCGTGCTGAGCTCGACCAAATCGGCAGTTTATTGGCACTGGCTGTTGACTGGGACAAGCGTGTGCAAGCCATGCTGCGCTTTGAGGGCCTGCTCAAGGGTGGTGCTGGCAATTTCGAGTGTTTTTATGATCAAGTGTACACACTCAAGGAGCCCCTGATGCACCAAGTGCAGGATCGGCGGTCGGCAATCGTGCGCCAAGCATGCCATTTGTTGTGTTGCTTGGCGGTGGCATTGGGCAACAGGTTTGAGCACATGGCACAGGCGTTTGTGCCCGTGTTGCTCAAGGTGACACCCATCACCGTGCAGGTGTGGATAGTTTTATGTACAATTCACCTGGTCTAGCTTCTACCTCACAATGCATGCAAATACAATGCATCAACCTCCTACAGGTCATGGCGGATGCGGCAGACACGGCATTGCACACCATCCTCACCCACTGCCATGCCCCCCGCGTGGTCGTGAAGATTTGCGAATCCCTCATCAACGACAAGAGCCCACGCATGCGTACATTCTCTGCCAAGTATCTCCTGCAGATGATTGAAGAATGGGATCCAGCAGAGTATGAACGGCACGTCGAGTCAGTGGAGCATGCTATCAAGGCCGCCACTGGGGATGCCCTCGCAGATGTGCGCGCAACCAGTCGACTCATCATGGGTGCATTTGCCTATGCATTCCCTGATCGTGCACAGTCACTCATACGGCGTGTGGATGGTGCCACTGCTGAGAAACTCAACGCAGCAGTACAACAGTATCCGGGTGCGGGGTCGATGGTGTTTCCCAAGGAGCATGTGGATGTGCAGGTGGCAGTGCAGCAGCATGGTGGTACCACACGAAGGTTTATGGCATCGCCAATGGTTGGGCCTGATACTGCACGAGGGTATGAGTTTGTGTGTTGTTGCTGACCCATATCACACTGTACCTATCCCACCCATACCCCACCACATACCACAGGCCCCGGCCCTCAGGGTCCCTCACAGCAAGGCCCCATTACGATCGCCCCACCACACGCCCTGGCTCCTCAGGTGGGCAGCGGCGCCCAGGCAGTGCTGGCAACTTGTATGAAATCACACGTGGTGAGCGCCTGGTGGGGAGGGGCTCCGAGGCGGGGAGGATCCCTGCGGACAAGGGGGCCCCCTTGGGTAGCGCACGACGTGACTCGTATACGGGACAGCGTATGGGGGCACAGCGGCTGCCGATGCGCACACCGAGGGTATGGTGGGTGGGTGGTGGAGGTGATATGGATGGGAATGTATGCATATGATCATGTGTATCATCATATACAGACCGTGTATATTAACTACAAACACAAAAACACCCCAGGAGGATGCAGCAAGCCTGCGACGTCCAGTCACAGCTGCCATCAGCAGTTGCTCCACACGTGTCCCTGGTCGCCGCGCATCCCGAGATGAGCGTGATGGATCCATCGGTGGCTACTCGCTGCAATCCAATGAGGATGGGGTGATTGTGGAGGCTGCGAGTGTGGTGCAGGCGCTGAATGCCATTCGTTCGGGGGGGCGTGACTGGCAGAAAAAGGTGTGAGGGGTTGGGTGGGGGTTGGGTGGTGGGTTGCGGGGGGATGTATGTCACCCAATAATACACACTCCTCTCGACATCATACAAGCCTTGTTGTGCATTACACAAATAATTGTACGCACTACCAGTGCTCCATCGTGAAACATCATCCCATACCCTCACCAGGCGGATGGTCTCCTGCTGCTCACACAAGCAATGGAAGGTTCCGAGGAAGATGCGCAATCAGACATTACCGCATTTGCTGATCGTATAGCAACTGTACTGGTGGAGAGCATTGGTATGTGGGGTGGGGTGGGAATAGTGTACATACACATAGCACATGTATATAGATACATTATTTGCTTCATACATACTGCTTGATACATGTATACACCCATGTATACATACACGTATAATGAACCCATAGCACACACACATGTACACCCCCATACACCATTAGCACACACACGACACACACACACACACACACACACACACACACACACACACACACCAAACACCAACAGGGGATCCTCATCACAAGGTGGCATGTGCCGGCATGGATGCCCTTGCAGTTGCCCTTCGTCTTGGGCAGCATGCAATGCAACCACAGCTGGATAAACTCATGGCTGGTGTGTTTAGTCGCTCAGTGGAGCCCAAGGAGCCAGTCAAACGTGCTGCATATGCTGCATTGACCAGTACGTGATTTGTGTGTGTGGGGGGGGTGATATGTGGGGGTGAGAGTCATGGGTAGGTGTGTGGTGTTGACTGTGTACACGATTGTGTACACGACCACCAAAAGTCATGCACAACTTGAGTTTAAATACAAAATGTGTAACTTGCAGGATGATGCAGTATGCAGCACACACACACACACACAACATGACTCACCTCACACGCACACCCACATACACCCCCACACCCCCAATACCCCCCACCCCTTAGGTTTTGCCAATCACCTTCATGGTGACATCATCCTCACCACCCTCACTCGCTGCATGGATGTCATCAAGTCAGTCAAGGGAAAACAAGCTGTGCTGGACCACTGTGCCACCACAGCTGGTCAGATATGCAGCACAGCATTTCCTGCACCTATAAAGTATGTGAGTGGGCGTGGAGGAGGTGTGAGGGTGATGATCACACATCTTATACACACCCATGTACTCACTATGACACACGTTCATATACACACCCATGCACACCCACACCCACACACATACATACAAAACACACACAAACAAACAAACCCCTCATATTCACAGGGCCTGGGTATCCCGGTGCACCACCCTCACCATCAGTGATCGCTCACCTGATGTACGCAAAGCAGCATGTGTGTGCCTCGCTGCACTGTACCAGCATGACAATGGGGCAGCAGCAATACAGGGGGTGGTGTGCAGCATGACCACCAAAGAACAGGTGTGATTGGATGTGGAATGGGGATGTGGAATCGGGATGGATGGTGGTAGTTGTGGTGTGCATGTGTGTAGCTGTGAAATCTGTACATACACTATATTGCATACAACAAAATGTTCTATACTCACTACCAACAGGGCCCCCTGCGCAAGGCACTGGCCCCTTACATCCCCTCCCTCGAGAAACCACCCACCAGCGGCACCCCCACACAACAACACACAAAATCCTCCAAGGGCCACCGGGCCTCCCTGTCGGGCACCTACGAGGGGCCCTTTGAAGGCACAGGGTCCCCCCGCGGCACCCCCCGCAGTGCGGCACGCACCCAAGCATTTGCCACCCCGGCAAGCACCCTGCGCCCCTCTCCTATGGGTGCCGACAGTCCACGCGGTGTGAGCCCCATGCAACACACACCCTATGGAGCAGGGGGTGGGGTGGCAGCGTCCCCCTCTGTGTTTCCCACGAGTTTTCGGGTGGCACCTTCCCCCACACCTTCTGCAGCAACTGCGAGCCCGGGTGTGTATGCAGCTGCCTACACCGGACATGGGTATGTGTTGTGGGTGGGTGGATATGTATAGAGCAACAGTGTGCACACGTGGTGTATGTATGTATATGCACTGTATTGTACTTTACAATAGTTCTGTTCATCCCACACACCACCCACTACTCACAGCCCCAGTGGTCTCCGTCACAGTCATGCCCACCCCACTGAGAGCATTGCCACTCACATTGACCACCTTGCATCCACCCCCACCCTCGACACTCTAAACACACTTGCCGACCTGGCTGCACAAGGGGGACCCGTTGCATGGGGCCCCCATATCCACCGGGCCCTCCCGCTGCTGCTGCGAGTGCTTGACAGTGGGAGTGACAGTGCATTGCGTGAAGCAGCAGCACTGGTGGTGGGTGAGTTGTCGGTGCATTGTGTGTCGTTGGTTGGTGCGCAGGATGTGGTTGTGTCAGTGGTGGATGGGTTGGTGGGTGGGTATGGTGATCCCTCACGTGAGGTGGTGGCGGCTGTGGATGATGCTGCTGTACATCTCGTTGGTATGTGGGTGGTGGTGTGTTTTTGGCAAGTGTTGTTGACTACCGCATAGTTGCCGTTACTGTGTGCACACATTCCCATCTTTATATCAGCACACATATCAACAAACACACACAGCGGGTGGGGACAAAACAACAATGCTTGCTGCTCTCATGCACTGGCTCCCCACCAGTACTTCCTCCTCTGATATCCATCATACCAGTAGTACACAGCACAGCAATACCAAGGGAGGCACAGCAGCACCAGGGGTGCTGCATGGTGCCATCATCAACATTGCACGTGTTGTGAATACGTATGTCGGTGTATGGTTTTTATGGCAGTGTGTGCACTGTATGCTACTGTAATACTCACCACCTATTTATCTCTATACACACCCCACCACCCCACCCCAACCCCAATAAACACCCACATTTCCCATTTGAAAACTCAAACACGGTACCACAATCACACACCACCCCCACAGGCTCACTGCCCCTGCATTACGTCCACACATGCACACCACCCTCATGCCTGGTCTTGCTGCGGCATTCGACAACCCTCAGCCGGATGTACGTCGTGCTGTGGTACTGTGCCTGGTGGCCCTATGGAAGGTTTTAGGTGAGGAGATGGAAGCGAAACACCTGGTAGACCTCAAGCCAACACAACAAAAGCTGGTGGAGGTGTATATGCAACGTGCAACACAGCAACATGGTACTACACACAAGGTGGGTGTGTTGGGAGGAGGGGTTGGGTTGAGAGGAGGGTATGGGTTGACACACACGCGCACACATACACACACCCCACACAGTCACCTGTGCCTGCACTGCGCCTGACCCAATTGGCCCACTGAACCCTGTGTACTCTTGGTATACTGCACTGACCATTGGCACCAGACACACTGTGTTTCTGCACGGTGCTTGACATGCAGGGGAGATGAAGGGCATGGCTACATAGTGCAATTGTGTTGGTGCAAATGTTTTGGACCATGCATGTGGGAGTGGGCTCTGTGTGTCTGTGGTACATGCATTGTGTGTGTGCGTACATTGTGTGTGCAAAGATGGCAGTGTCATTTCTGTGGGTGTGTTGTTTGTACATGTGTCACCACGATGGTGCCCTGTTGTGAGGGTAGACTGTAACGAATACAAATGTACATGGCAATACGCCCTGTATGCATGGCAATGGCAAGGTACTCTATACATGTGTGTTACAGCATATATGTCCTGAAAACACAAAGCACCAGGCAGTTGGCACACAATCATGTACGTTTACAATAATCAATGGTGCATCAAGCATAATCAGCACTGCTCATTAATATATCAGATACACAAGCAACACAGGTGCATACAGTACAACAACTCTGCAGTACACATGCTCAACCACAACATATCATGATCCTCATGATCAACCAACACCTAGTGCACACCAGGGAGACGTGTTGGTACAGTGTTGCGATATTTTATAAAGTCACGACCAAAAAAATCAATCAACTGCTCCTCCTCCACTGCCACTCTCAACCTGTGACCATTATAATGAGTAATGTGTGTGCCGGGGGGGGGGGTATAATGTGTGTGTGTGGGGGGGGGGGGGATGTGTGTGTGGATATAATGTGTGTATTGTTTGTGTACTGTGTGTGTATATACTGTGTGCATTACCACATCCTTGCCCTCACACCCCCCCACAACCCATACACACCCTCACACGCCCTCTCACTCGCCCCCCACAAACCATGTCGAACCCCACACCTGAAAAAGCGAGCAGCAATGAAATAAAACGCCACTGTAGCAATAGGATTGCACAACACCATCTGTGTACCCATGACCCACAGCAGCCACCCAACATACCCAGGGTGTCGCTCATACGCGTATATACCGTGGGTGATGAGTTGATGATTGGGGCGCCGCTGAAATTGCACTGCATGGGTAAAGTTGTGCTGTGCAGTGAGCATGCCTGTCTTGCGCAGTGCTTCCCCACTGATTATAAGTATCAGACCACATGTCCATGGGAGCAGGCTCTGTTTCAGGTGTGGGAAGCAGTACCACTCGAGCAGGAATTCAACGACACCCGCTGTGAGGGCAATCAGGTAATCCCGGCTTATCAACCAGGAACGCCAAGATAGAGCATCACGCATGTATGTGTATGCGAGGAGGAATTCTGAGCTGTGAAATATGAAAATTGTGGCGAGAAAGGTTGTGAAATGGAGACTGAAAAGTGCATCTTGTAGAATGACTGATGGTGTGCGGTTGATTTGCTGTAGATCACGTTGCAGGTGTGATGCTGCTACATACATGTGCTACTGATGATGGTGCATAGGGGGTGACTTGTGGGGTGACTAGTGGCAAAACCATGCAGTACAATATAATTTCAAGCAGTGTTTTCGTACACAAGATGCAAGCCCCCCAAGTAGTACTGTCCAGTGTATTATGAGGTGCTCCTAAACACCAGATGCCCCTACATTAACAACGTCACTGATCAAGTTTTCCATCTTGTGTAGCAATCGTGTTTGTTGCCGCTCAAACAACAACGCAGGCATCCTTCATACATCGCCTGCAGTGGTGCGCACAAGTACATCTACTCCAAAAAAAGCAGCCACCCATTGTCTTTGATTCTTGGTCGTGCATCTACGTCCGTTCCAACCCCGTCGTAATGCAGCCTAGAAACACCAACCTAGCCAGCATATGAATCAACACACCAACGAAGAAAAGGACAGCACTACCTACAGTAAACGCGCGCTGGCGGAAAACAATCACAAGCCGCCCCCCGGTGCCTTTGTGTTTACCGGTGCGTCGGTGGGGGGAAAACCATGTGGCACAACCGGCACACATCACATCATGCGACACAACAGGTGGGGCGGCTGCGCAGTGCAGTGCATCAGGGGAGCAGCAACAGCCGAGGCGTCGTGCTGAACGTAAAGTCACACGCAAGCAGGGGTATGTATGGGGCATATGTGTGATGGGTCATATGTGTGTTGGGACTGTCTGCTGCATGTTTTCAGTACATGTGCATACTGTGTACAAAACATATACACACACACACACAACAACACACACAGGCTGTTTCAGCCAACAGCTCCACCCCCCCCCACCACAACCACAACCAACCTGCCAACCACAACACCCCCTCGTTCCACCAGCCCTCCCTCTACTGCACCCTCTCCACATTCAACCAGTGGTGTGCATAGCGGCACACCCAAAACATCCACCTTTGATGCAGGAGGTGTGTGGTGTTGTTGTGTGCTTGATGTTGCTGTGTCGCTCTTCTCCCTTCTCAAGCCTCCTCACCACTCACACACTCCCCACTGACCTGCACCCGTTGCATACACCCATTCACACGTACGCTTACTCACATACACAGATGTACTGCGGCGACATCATGCAGCATCAGCATCACCCATTCGATCACCACCTTTCTTTGCCACTGGGCAAGCACCCTCCCCACCCCAATTTGTGTTTACCGCAACTCCACCGAGGGGGGTTCCCTCCGAACCTGAGCCCATGACAGACGAGGGGCCCCTCCCAGATGGCCAAGGGAGGCCCCTGCATGCGTTTGCAGGGCGCCCCACACGAGCATCCCCACAGGGGGTGGTGCGTCGCAGCAAAGCATCGCCAAAAAGGCCGTTTGCACACAAACATGGTGGTGCTGGTGGTGGTGCTGGTGGTCATGTGCATGCTCCTACAGCAACGACATCAGCAGCAGCTGCACATGCGCCTTCTGCATCTGCACCATCAACAGCAGCAGCACATACATCAACAGATTTCTGGACACCTGGCAGTCATACCAGTACTGCTGCGACACAACATGATGGTGGGGTGGGTGCGGTGGGTGATGCAACCCCATCAACAGGTACGGTGGGTGTGGTGGGTGTGGGATAGTGTGGCATGTTTGTATAATAAATGAATAAACAAATGTGCACACACTATCACACACACCTTCTCCGTGCACACACACTCTTCACACACACACGAACACGAACACTCCCAGGTGGGCATAGCAATGTGACCCCATCACGCACAGCTTGGGCACACAGCATGGCTGACAGATTTGAACGTGTGGTGCATGTCAGTGAAACAACTGGGACTATTTATACATCCAGCCCACCACTGCATACAATTGGTGGCCGTGCTCGTGCTGCTGCTGCTGCTGCTAGTGGCGGTGGTGGTGCTGGGCATAGTGGTGGTGGGCATAGTGGTGGTGGGCAAAACAGTGGAGGGGCTGCTCATCAGCCACAGACAGCCACACAGACAGCCACACAGTCCGCCACATTTGGATTTCCATCACCCCCACACACTGCTGCTACCCCATCACGCCACACCACCACAAACACCACCACAAATAACATTAACAACAATACTACTGGTGGTGTTTTTGAATTTCAAAGCAGTGGGCTGCAAGGGAGTGATGGCATGGGGGGCACAAGACAAAGGGCACGACGCAGCAGCCCAGGCAGTGGGAGGGCTTCAGTGCAACGACGCTCACCCTTTTCACCCAAAACCCAAAAACCTACTGCTGTCCCTGCTGCTGGTGGTGGTGTTCATCTCAAGCCCGCTGGTGGTGGTGCTGTGCCTGGTGGTGGTGGTGTGTATCGTAAGCCTCCTGGTGCTGGTGCTGCTTCTGTGTCTGGGGAGAGCATTGGACATGCTGATGGCATCCACTACACTGGCCGACATGATGGTGCGTACATGTCCACTGCAACGCCAAGCGCCACTACACGAACCAATTCAAGTTGTAGTAGCTACATACCACACATGAGCACGACACCTGGGATGACCACGACACCTGGGATGACAACTCCCATGGTCAACACATTTGGTGTACAAGGTGGTGGTGGTGGTGGTGATAGTGGTGGAGGTCATAGTGGCACAGCAGCAGCAACACCAATGGAGTTTTCACCTATGGATGTGAGCCCCTTTATTGGGGCTACTGGTGGTGGTGGTGTCAGTGCTGTGGGTGGTGTGGGGGGTGTAGCAGCAGCAGCATCACCACCACCACCGTTTACATTTGCAGCTGGGGGAAATGCAAGTGGGCTAGATCAACGCAGCAGTGCCAATACAAGCAGCCACACTACAGCAGCAGCAGCTACACCCACGGCTGCATCATTTCGCACACAGCGTGAGGGTGAAGATGGTGGGGGTGGCGGTGGGAGGAGTGGTGGGAGGAGTGGGGATATGAGGGATTTGCCACTCAACTTGAAGGAACGACTGGTACTGCATGAACAACAACAAGCCTCACAGCAACAACAACAACAACCGATTGTGTTTGCATCAATGCCCACACCCACCCACCCCAACCGCGCCACTCGCTCCTCCCGCAAGCACCGCCCCCGCCACCGCCCCGACCCCACACCCACCTCCTCCACCGCACCACCCGTCACCCTCCACCCCCCCGAGGGCTTTGAGGCAAGCATGTCTAGAGCCGCCGCCCAACTGGATGCACAGCGCCATGCAGCAGCCACCCAACGAGCAGAGGCACAGCACCAAGAGGGGAATAGACTGTACCGCAGCAGGCAGTATAAAGAAGCATCAAGGGCGTTTCTACAAGGGGTGCATGTGTTGGAGGGGATGCATGGAGTGGAGGGGCGGAGGCTGCAGTTGTTGACGAATTGTGCTGCATGTCATATTATGCTGAAACAACCAGTGGAGGCTGTGCAGCTGTCGTTGCGGGCATTGGAGGTGTGTGGGTGGGTGAGGGTGAGTGGGTGGTGGGAGAGGGTGGGTGGGTGAGGGTGAGTGGGTGGTGTGTATTACAAGAGATATATTGTCTTGTGGGTCAGTGTGTCAATGTGCATGTTTTCAACATCAGCAACAGCAACCACATCGACAACAACCACATCATCAACACAGTGTGAGCCTCACAACAGCCGAGCAGCATGTAGGGGGGCCAAGGGGTACCTCATGATGGGCAGGCTTGCAGAAGCGCATGCGCTGCTGAATGCACTTCCTGTGCACTGCCCCCGCCGCATAGAGATGCAACAAGAGGTGTGGACGTCGTGTGGGTGTGGGTGTTTCTCAGTAGGGTGTGCGTGGGTGGATGTGGGTGTGTTTGTAGTGGGGTGTGTGTGGATGTAATGGGTTGTGCGTGGATGTAGTGGGGTGTAATAGCTACATTCAACCCCCCCCCCATGCACCAGCTATAATTTTCACACGCACCCAATCATGCTCCCCAGGTACACGCAGCAATACGGCAATATGAGGAAAGCCGACGCGTCATCCGGGATGATGAGGATGCTGATGAACCTACAATAACAAAGGCCCTGCAGCGGGTGCAAACGCTGCATGAGGGACATACAATGGCATGTGCTGCGAGTGTGTTGTTGAGGGCAGAGGCACTCGTGAGACTGTCAAGGTGTGTGGTTTGGTGGTTTTGAGGGGAGTGTGTGTGTGTGTGCTTGTGCTTGTGTGTATGTAAGGGGGATGTGTTGTGGGTGACTTACACGTGCAGCATCAACATGCACACATGACAAGGTTGCAATTGATATGGTGTACATGATGTAACTGACGAGTGATATGGCACACATCATACAAACACATCATACACCACAACCACACAGGTTTCAAGCAGTAGTATCACTCGCATCTGAGTTACCCCATCAGTGGGATGGGGCAACAGTGGTGCAGTGCTGGGTGCAGCTGATGGCAGCCTACCACAGTGGGCATCTAGAAGAGGTATGTGTGGGGGGGGGGGTGAGAGAGAGTGTGTTGGTGTTGGTGTTGGTGTTGGTGTGTGACTCTTTGGGGGGGGGAGTTTAAAACCCACACAAACTCACACAAACACAAACTCACACACACACACAAACAACAGGCATGTACCCATGCACGCAACCTGGCCCCCCTGCTGCCTGCCACAACATGGCATGATGAGGAGGTGTATGGGAATGCACCATTGCCCAGTCAACACGCGTTGACCGGGGCCATGGAGCTGTGGAGCAGGGCTCTGGAGTTGAAAAAGCAGGGGAATGATGCTTTTTCCAGTAAACAGTATGTTTGTGGGGGTTGGGGGGAGGGATGCACATGCATAGTATGTGGTGTGTACAGCACTCCATACACCACTGTATGTACATACAAACACATACAAACACACCCTCTTCACAACCGCCCATCCCCCTCCCCCACCCACCCAGGTATACCACTGCAGCACAGCGCTACACAGACACCCTCACAGCATGCAGCACTGGTGTCTCCCCTTGCTTTGTTGCAGTGCTGCATAGCAACCGTGCTGCTGCCTATCATGGTGCAGGGGATTTGTTACAGGCACTTGCTGATTGTGGGAGGGCACAGGCATTGTGGCCTGGATATTTAAAGGTGGGTGGGTGGGTGGGTGGGGTGGGGGGGTGAAAGGAGGTATTGTAAGGACATGTGTGGGTGGGGTGGGCTGGTGTTTGTGAAGAGGTGTTGTGAGGAGGAGTGTGGGTGTACATAGGAGTACCCATGTGGATGTGGGTATGTGTGGATGATACGTGTGGTGTGTTACTACAGGAACGATGAGAACGGGAGTACACCACCCATGCTCAGCAACACCATCACACACAACACTACCCACCCACACGCAAATACACACACACACACACACTCACTCACACACAGGCATACACACGCATGTCTGGTCTCCTCCACGAAGCCGGTCGCCACACCTGTGCCATTGATGTGCTACACAGGGCAGAGGCAATAGCCACCTCAGCCACTGACAAGAGGGATGTTGTGAATCGATTGAGGGATGCTGAACAGGCAGTGAGGGAGAAGCGACCAGCAGACCATTACAAGTTTCTTGGGGTGGTGCGGACATGCAGTGCAGATGATGTATGTGAAGGGTGGGGGGAGCGAGGAATTGGGGGGGGGGGGGGGGGGGGGATGGGGG
>VFQP010001401.1_pt1 | contig 32590 bp, 30 predicted proteins | sample 3512351 | NCBI WGS metagenome assembly VFQP01 (sample SAMN10412372, study PRJNA504923) | tailings metagenome | isolation source: Relicate 1 Philex TSF1 revegetated site | place: Philippines: Tuba, Benguet | collected 2017-08-29
CACCATCCGGCCACTGCAGCGCGGCGTGGTGGCCATCCAGGACCCCTCTGCGCTGGAAGAGGTGGAGCAGCTGGCGCAGGCGCTGGAGCGCCTCAACCCCACGCCCAAGACCGTCACCTCGCCGCTGCTCAACGGCCAGTGGGAGGCGAGTCTGCTCTGGTGGTGCTCTGGTGGTGCGCTGGCCAAGGGGGCCGAGTGTGTGGCTGCACCCGCAGACGCAATTTGGGTGGTGGGTCGTGTGCGGCGTGCGTGTGCAGCTCCTGTACACCACCTCGACGTCGGTTCTGGCGGCCAAGCGCCCGGCCTGGCTGCGGCCCAGCGGCCCCATCTACCAGACGCTGGACAACAGGACGCTGCGCGCGCGCAACAAGGAGACGGCGCCCTTCTTCAACGAGGCAAGTGCCAAGTCTTGCGCCAGGGGCTGGCACTCCACGCCAGGACACGCAAGGGGCACGAATGCAGCCACCAGCACCTGCCGCTCTCGTGGATGCGCTGCGCGGGCGGAGCGGGATGCAGACCTGCCGCCACTCACGCTCGTGCCCTTTTCTCGCATGTCCACGCAGGTGTGCGCTGACCTGGAGCCCGTGAGCGAACGCGCCGTCAAGGTCAAGTTTGACGAGTTCAAGCTGCTGGGCCTCCTGCCCATCAAGGCGCCACCCAGCGCCGTCGGTGAGCGTGTATGCAAGCGTGTTGCGCCACTGTTTGTGCGGCGTGGACGTGCTTGCGGGGCCCCTTGCCCTCATTGAGTGTCCACGCCTGGCTCAGGCAGGCGGAGTTCGCCGCACGTGGACAGCTGTTCGGCGCGGGGGGCAGTGACTGAGGGCACGGTCATCATCGGCTGCTCGTGGGCGTGCCTGCTCGTGCGCCCTCAGGCTCGCTGGAGATTACCTACCTGGACGACGAATTGCGACTGTCGCGAGGCGACAAGGGCAACCTCTTTGTTCTGCGCATGGTGCGCGCCTGGGGGGGACTTGGCACAGGGGTGAGGTGCGTGCCTCGTGCCTGCAGACGACGTTTGCCTGCGCCTCCGCTTGCTGGCGGCTGCAGGCGGACCGGGACGCGTTGCCGGACAAGCCCTGATGGGCTGTGCTGCCCACGCTTTTTGGCCGTGACACTTCGTGGAGAGACAGAGAGAGGGCCGGAAGCTCTTTGCGTGACGAGAGGGCAGAACCTTGGCGGTTGCAGTTTTCCATGCAGTGCACCACCCGCGCAAGACTTGGTGGCGCAGACTTGCTGCTGATCCTGATCACTCGGACACCCCCCTGTGGCATGGCAAGTTGACGATGCGGATCTCACGCGCTCGCTGGCAACGGTCCCGCCTGGCTTTCCACCCCTGCACGCACCCCAAACGCGCCTGGCTTTCCACCCCTGCACCCTCCACGCACCCCAAACGCGACTTGAGGACAGCCAAGCACGCGTCTCTCCGGCCACGGCTGCCCAGTTGACTCAGAGGCAGAGAACGAACTGCATCAGAGCACAGGGTAGGACCGCGGCCCCTCCGCCACCTGCAGCGCCGCCACGGGCCCCTCCACCACGTCCGCCGCCGCCACCACCGCCGGCGTCCGCAGCGACCACGCCGCCGCCGCCGCCGCAGACGGCTCCATGGCCACCGCCAGCTCGTGGTGGTGGTGCCGCTGCGGCTGCTGCTGCAGCCGCAGGCCCCGCGCCGCTGCCACGCCCTCCTCCCCGTCCTCCCTCGCCCCCGCCGCCTCCTGCTCCTCCGCAAGCGCCCCTAGCCGCGGCAGCCCGCCCGCCGCCGCCGCGCCGCCGCCAGCGTTGCCTGATTGGGCGAGCGCCTCGAGCGGCACGCCGCTGCGCCGCGCCGCCGCTGGCTTGCCGCTGGGCGCCTTGCCGCCCGCCGCCGCGCCCCCCCGCTGCCGCGCCCTCTGCTCCGCCGGCGCGGCACCTCCCGCCGCCTCGTCCGCCGCCGCCTCCGCTCGGAGCGCCTGGGCGAGGCCGGCGGGCAGCGGCAGGCCCAGAGCGCGCACCGCCCACGCCACGTCCTGCGCCTGCGGCGCCGACAGCTGCCCCGCGCCCTCGCCCACGCAGGCCGCCAGGCGCATCAGCAGCGGCAGCGACGCGCCCGCCCGCCCCGGCTGCTGCTGCTGCTGCTGCGGCAGCGGGTCGTGGACGAGCAGGTGGTGGCTGAGGTCCTGCCGCTGCTGCTGCTGCAGCTGCGCCAGCGTGGCCGTCGACCAGAGGATGCTGGCCGCCTGCGGCGCGCTCACGCCGCGCACCTGCTCCTCCAGCCTGCGCGACGCAACCGTGTACACGCGAAGCGCAAGAACCACACGGCCTGAGGAGACGCCACGTCCCTTGCCAACCCGCTGAACACCCGTCCTCTCCCACGCACAGCCACGCCCAAACAACAACGCCAGGTTGCCGCGCGCACCTGGCGTAGACGGACTCGAGCCAGGCCTCGCCCGGCAGCCACACCTCGAGCCCTGGCTGCGCGCGCCGCCGTGCCGGGTCGCTGGCCAGCGTCGCCACGCCCGCCAGCAGCACGCCGAGCGCCGGCGCGTCGAACCGGTGCAGCCGGCACTGCACCATGAGCAGCATCTCGCCCAGCCACTGCGAGTCAACGGCCAGCGTGCTCGGGCGCATGGCCGCCAGGCCGCACAGGATGCCGGCCAGGTCCTGCGAGCGACAGCGGGGCGCGCGGGAGCGAGCAGCTGCGTCGATTCGACTCGGCCCTGCTGCTGTGCGGAAGGAGCAGCAGGCTCGCCCGCCGCAGCAGCGCCCAAGCGGTGCGACAGAATCGAGGGCGCGCGAGGCGGCAAGGAGGAAAGCAGGGCACGGAGAAGAAGGTGGACGAGGGAGCCTAGGCAGGCGCGCACCTTGGCCTCAATGTTGCTCCAGTGGTAGCGCGCCGCCTGGCCAAACGCGTGCACAAAGCCAAACTCGGGCCGGTGCCGCAGCACGCGCAGCGCGCCGGCCAGCCGCGCCAGGCGCGCCGGCGACACGTTCTTGAGCCCGTTGGGCCGGTTGCGCCGCATGGCCGCCAGCAGCGCGTCCACCAGCGCCGGCGGGGGCGCCGCCGGGAGCGCCGCCAGCGCCGCCACAAAGTCGCACACCTGCGCAGCCCACCACCCATGCAACGCCACGCCACCTGCTCTCACTTGATCGCGTCTCAATCTCTCTGCAGACAGGAAGAGAGCCGCCGGGCAGTGCCGCGCAAAACGAAAGCACGGGGAGCACGGTAAGCCAGCAGCCCCGCGCAGCGCAGCGCACCTGCGCAGGTGAGTAGTAGACGCGCCGCGCCGCCGCCTGCGCCAGCGCCTGCAGCCACTCGCCGAAGCGCGCCGCCTCGTCGCCGGTGCGCGGCCGGTAGCCCGACACGGCCAGCGCCTGCACCAGGTACAGGAAGCTGGGCGCCGTGCCCTGCTTGAGCAGCGGCAGCGACGCGGCAAAGAACGCGTCCAGCCGCCCGGCGTCCAGCTGGTGCCCTAGCATGGCCAAAGCCCTAAGAGCCATGCCCGCCTGCTCCATGTGGATGGCCGGCGGCGCCGGTGCCCGCGCCGTGGCGGCGGTGGAAGGTGGCGCGGCGGCGGCGGTGGCGGCGGACGCTGCTGCCGGCGCCGTGATCCACGCGTAGACGCGGGCGGAGATGGCCTGGAGCCAGAGCGGCGACGCCGCCGGGAGCGTGGGGGTGCGGACGCCCGGCGCCTGCGGCGGCGGCGAAGGCGGCGACGGCGACGAAGCCGCGCCGGAGGTGCCGCCGCCGCCTGCCGCCGCGCCGCCGCCCGCCCTGCCGCCGCGCCGCCGCGGCTGCGGCTGCTCTTGCTGCTGCGCGTGCTGAGAGTGCTGCGTGTGCCCCTGGTGGTGGTGCGCTGCCGACGGGTCGGGGAACACCGGCCGCAAGTGCTCGGCCAGGACCGCCGCCGCCTGCGCCAGCTGCCGCCGCTGCGCCATCTCCTCTCGCGCCGGCGCCGCCACCAGCCCCTGGCTGCCGCCCGCGTCGCCACCGCCGGAGGGAGCGCCTTGCAGGGCGCCCGGGCCGAACGGCGGCTGGTGGAGCTGCTGCTGCTGCGCGTGGTGCTGCTGCAGCGGCTGCAGCGCGGTGAACGGCTCGCCGTCGTGCTGCAGCGCGTGCTGCGCGTGCGGCGGCGCCACGGCGGCCGCCGCCGTGACGGGCGTCAGCGGGAGAAACGGCGGCGGCGACAGCACCAGCTGCTGCTGCTGCCGCTGTTGCGGAGCCGCGTGGTGGTGCTGCTGCTGCTCCGGCTGCTGCTGCTGCGGGGAGGGCGGCGGCGCGTCGGTGGCGCGCGCGTGGAACGCGGCGGCGCGCTGCTGCCGTTGCGCCAGCAGCTGCTGCTGCGCCGGCGGCAGCACCGCCATGTGCGAGGCCTCGACCAGCGACGCCAGCGCGTGCAGCAGGTGCGCCAGCGCCGGCGGCGAAAAGGTGTGCGCCTTTTGCCCCACCTCGACCATGAAGTCGCCGAAAAACTCGGGCGTGGTCATGCGCTTGACCAGGCCCATGGCCTGCGCAGAGCGGGCGCACGCAGCGCGCGGGGCGAGGGCGGAGTTGGCACGCCGGAGGCTACGTTCCAGGCGGCTGCGGCGGCTGGGTGCGGCCCAGCGCCGCACGGCCGCGCCGCTGGGGGCCTGGTGCTGCGCTGCGGAGGGCGCAGCCGCGGCCGGCGCCCTCGAGGGCAGCAGAGGCGAGCTGCTGTGTGCACCTCTGGAACACCAGCAAGCCGCCGTGTCCCGCCCCCTCGCCCCGGCCCCCCCGGGGCTCACCTGGGCGACCGAGGCGAGCTCTTCCCTAGCAAGGAGCACCCCTGCCCCTGTGCCGCCCTCCTCGCCCCCCCGGAGCTCACCTGGGCGACCGAGGCGAGCTCCCGGTCGTCAAACATGGGCAGCTTGTTGGAGAGCTGCGAGCCCATGGCCTGCGACAGCGCGGCGCCCGGCACCTCGCGCAGCTGCGACAGCGCCAGCAGCGCCTGCGACAGCAGCGGAGGGTCCAGGAACTCGAGCCGCTGCCTGCGGGCGCATGCACCACACGCATGCACACTCACGCAGCGCAGCGAGCGTCCACGCTCATGCTCCCTGGCCATGCGCTGGCCTGGCCGTGCACACGCTGCGAGGTGCCGCTTGTGGAGCGGCTGCGCCCAGTTCCCGGCGGCGGTGCCGCCTCGGCTTGCGTGCTCGCAGCCACGCGGTGTCCGCTGCGTCCCCCGGCAGAGGAGCGTTTGTGCCGCGTGCTGGCTTGCCTGCCGAACCGCCCGCCCGCCCACACCCGCCCAGCCCTGCCCGCCCCCGCGCACTTGATGGCCATGCTGAAGGTGCGGATCCACTCGGGCCGCGGCCGCCAGCCCAGCGCGCTCAGCGCCGTCAGCGTGCGCACCAGCTCGTCGCCGCGGTACGCCCACACCTGCGCCGCCACACACACGCCACCCCACACACAGCCGCGCCTCAGCCGTCACCGCACCGTCACCGCGTGCTTCCGCCGCCCTGGCACTAACAACTCGCGCAGCCGGCAGGCGACTGCGCCCGTTGGAAGCCTCCGAGCGGCGGGATGGCAGCTGGAAGACAGCCCCGCCCCGCAGGCACGCCAGCCACCGCTCGCCGTCGCCGGCTGCTGGCGCACCGCAACGCGCCGCTGGCCCGCGTCCTTGCCGCGACGCCCCGCATCCGCGCAGCCTCCCCTCCCTCTCTCCTGCCCTCCGCACCCTACACCCTCCCTCTCCCCCTCGTGCAAGCCGCCTGCATGCCGCCAGCGCCACACCGCTGCTGCATCTGCCGCTGCCGCAGCAACCGCTGCGTCCGCTCCGCTGCGCCGGCATCCCATCCCTCCATCGCCAGGCGAGCGCACCTTGGACTGCGAGACGGCCATGAGGCTGTGCATCCAGTCACGGTACGTTGGGATGTGCTTGAGCTCCCACAAGGTCAGCTCCAGCCGACCCAAGGACCTGCACGCACAGCCAGCAATTGAAGCGCCGCACCATGCTTAAGACACCGTCGGTGGCGTCCGCCCGTTCCCGTCCCAGCGCCGCCACCGCAACACCTGCCAAAGGCGAGCGCCTGCCCTGGCTGGCTCTGCACCTGCTGCGTTTGCGTTCACACAGGCCCTGCTGCTCCACGCCGCCGCTGCATGCGCCCTCCGCGCCCAGTGGTGCAGCCAGCGCCTGCCACCCCGAGGCTGGCGCTGCCGCCGCTACTGCCGCTGCAGCGTCCGGCAGCGCACCTGAGCAGCATGTAGAGGTAGCCGGGCCCGTGCGTGGGCAGATGCGGCAGCGAGGCGGCAAAGTAGCGCTCGAGCCAGGCGGCGGGCGGCTTGGTGCGCGTGCGGGCCAGCGCCGTGAGCAGCACCACCAGCTCGTAGGAGCTGAGCTCGTGCAGCCGCCCCTCGCTGTCCTTCAAGAGGTGAAGCACGCCCTCCTGCGACGGTCGCGGGGTCCGGCGCTGCCACAGGGTCAGGTTCAGTCCGATAATTCAACGCAGGCGACACACCGCAGTCCTTGAGGCTCTGCCCCATGCCTGCAGCACGCTGGATTGCCTGCTGCGGCTGCGCAACTGCTCCGCCCGAGGGCGGCGCGTGCCACACCTCGAGGTCGTTCCACGCCCGGGTGTTCATGGTGGCCGGCTCGCACATCTTGGCCAGCGTGCTGCACGTAAAGACGAGCTCTGGTGGCTGCAGCGGCCGCCCGAGGTCGAGCAGCACGCAGGCGAGCACCTCCTGGCGGCTGGTGCACTTGCCCAGCAGCGCCTCCAGCTCGGGCGAGCCCCGGGTCGGCTGCTGCTGCTGCGCGGCCTGCTCGTCGGCGTCGTCTCTCCGCGCTTTGAGGGCCCGCTGCGCCGGTGCATCTCCCTCTCCTTGTTGCTGCTGGGCACTGGCCTCCTCGGCCTTTCTCCGCGCCGCTGCGTTCCTCCTGGACGCCCTGCGACGCTTCTGCTGCTGCTGCTCCTCCTGCTGCTGCTGCCCCACCGGCTGCGCGACGACATCCACGCTCTGGCGCACCTGCGCTCGCGGCCACGGGCCAAAAGGACCGAGAGCGGATCTGCGCGGGGCCCTCGAGCCACGCGCGCGCTGCACAAGCGACGCTGGCAACGCACCCACCTCTGCCACTTGGCACACGACGGCCTCGCGCGCAGGGAGCGCCCCCCTGGGGCGACACGGTGGAGCGAGCGGGGCGAGGCAGCCCCTCGAAGCGACCTGCGCGCATCGCATCACGGTGAGCTGCGCGCCTCGAAGAATCGCCTGCGCGTGCCACGGCCTGCGGATCGGCACCCAAGCTGGGAGCTCATCCTGGGCGCGCCAGGAGCCCCACCTGGCACGGCCACGCCGCCATCGAGCAAGCCCCAAGCGTCAGAACGTCTGCTGCTGGTCGAGGTGCTGCTGCTGTCGTGGCGTGCGTGCACGCTGCGCGTCTTGCACTGAATGCAAGCCCTCAATCGATCATGCACTCAAGCTGCTGTAGAGCTGCGCAGCAGCGCTTGAGCTCGTGGCCAGTCCCAACGTGACGGCCTGTCCTCCCTCCTTGGAGCCCCACCGCTGCGTGCAGAGCTGCAGCTCCGCCACTGCGTTACGCCGCTGCAGAAGCAGCACCAGCAGCAGAGGAGCATCATGCCCCTCGCTGCGGCCGGATACCGCTGCGGCGCTCCTCGCCAGCGCCGCCGCCGCCGCCTCGCCCAGGCGGCACGCCTTGGTGACCTGCGGCACGTCCGCAGGGGCCAGCCTGCGAGCACGAGCAAGGTGCACGTGCTCGTCAATCCACGACCACGCAGGGCAGCAGCAGAGGGAAGCGGCCCAGGGCAGCAGCAAGCGCCTCACCTGCGGGCCACAGCGCCGAGCAGGTGGAACGCGTCGTCCTGCAGCGCGCCCAGCAGGTCGCCGGTCGCCGCCGGCAGGCCGCCCGGCACGCCGACTTGCGCCACCGCCGCACCGCCGCTGCTGCCGCCGCTGCTGCCCGGCCCAGGGCCGACGACCAGGCACGTGGTCTCCATATCCGCCTGTGCCTGCGGCCCACCACCGCCCAGCAGCGCCTTTGCCTTGGGCACCAAGCCCCAGGCGCTGCAGACGAGGTGCTGCGCGCCGGCCCACGTCTGCGCTGGCCACACGGCTCCGCCCTTGTCCAGGCCTGCGTGCGACAGTCGCGCGAGCACGACACGTTCTCGTTGGCCAAATGCCGAGGCGGGGGGAAGTAGCGGCAAGGCCCTTGCTACGTGCGACGCGGACCGCCACCACTCTCGTGCGACTGACCTGCCTTGTGAAGCGACCGCCAGAGGTGCTGCACGGCGTTGCTACGCCGGAGCCGCAGCAGCAGCACGTGCTCGCCGTGCGGCGCCGGCGCCGCCACCACGCCCAGCGCCTCGGCGCCGGCAGCGCCCAGCTGCGCCCGCGCGACCGTCACGGCGCCCAGGACCGCAAACTGCTCCTTGCGCACCACCTGCGGATGAGCGAAAGGACATGTGCACAGGTGGCGCAGGTTCGCCTGAGAGCACAGCAGAACGCGCGCAGTCCCCAGCTCTCCGCAAGCGAGGAGAGCGGCCGCACCCGCAAGAGGCGGTGGAGGCTGGTGAGCGCGGTGGAGGGCCGCAGCGCCCCCGTGCTGGTGGCCGTGGCCGGGGGCAGCGGCACCGCGACGCACGTGTCGTGCGCGTGCGGCACCGTCAGCAGGTGCAGCAGCGCGCCTCGGCCGGCCGCGCCGTCTGGCGCCGGGAGAGGCGGCCGGTGCACGCCGTCGTGGTAGGCGGCATCCAGCGCCACCTGCATGGCGGTGGCACAGCGGTTTCGCCGTTTTGGATCCATGCGTCCGCCCACTGGTGATGCAAGGCAAAGCCGCATGTGCACACACAAGGAACCTCACGTGTGAGGGTCGGAAGCACGTCGCCAGCACCGCCCGCGCGTCGGCCAGTGACTGCGTCGCCGCCACCACCAGCTGCTGCGGGTGCGGCCCCGCCTGCAACCCCCCCGGCGCCGCGGCGGCCCCGCCTGCGGCGCACCACTCCGCCAGGGCTGCCGCGCACGCACGCGCCTGGCTGCCGTGCAGCACCACCAGCACGCTGGGCTGCGTCGCGTGCACCCGCGGCTCGTGCCACCCGGCCCCTGCCGCCGGAGCGTGCGCCGCCGCCGCCGCCCCCGCCGCGTGCACCGGGTGCAGCCTGCGCGCGCAGTCCTGCGGCAGCGACCGCAGCAGGCGCACCGCCGCCAGCTCCGCCTGCTGCCCTCCATGCCATGGCCGCTTCCCAGGGGGCGACGCGACCCGACGCTGCTCCTCCTCGTCGCTGCCGCTGCCGCCGCCGCCGCCGTTGGGGCCCTCCGGCCGCGAGGAGGAGGGCGGCGCGAGGCCCGCCACCTGCAGCGCCAGCTCGGCGGCGGCGAGAAGCGCCGCTGAGGGCTGCCCTGGGGCAGAGGTGGGCTGGAGGCACAAGACGAGGAGCTCATCCGCGTCGGCGAGCGGAAGCGCGGCCGCCGAGCCGCTCCCTTCCTGCTGCTGCTGCTCCTGCCGCTGCTTGTCGGCGTCCGCCAGCGCCTCGGCGGCCTCGTGCGTGGCCGGCAGCAGCGCGACGCTCTGCTGCGCGGCCGCCTGCACCAGCCCAGAGTCCGCCTCCCCACAGCCCGCCACCAACACGCCCGCCGCCGGCGAGGAACCGCTGGCCTGCTGCAGGCACAGCCGCAGCTGCTCACTGCCCTCGTGGTGCCGGACCTCGGCCACCAGCACCAAGTCTCCCTCCGCGATGGAGGCCGCGGCGCCGGGCTCCGAGGTTGGCCACGGCAGAGAAGCCTCGGGCGCGAGCGGGCGTCCCAGCCGCTGCAGGCGCAGCGGCTGCAGGCCGGCCGGCGCCCTGACCCGCGCCGCGCCCGCCACGCCCAGCCCGCAGTCCGCCAGGCGGTGCAGCGCGCGCAGCGCGCCGGCCGCGGCGCTCGCGTCGCCGGCGGGGAAGGCCAGCCACGCCGCGCTGGCCGACGCGGCGGCGGGGAACAGCGGCGCCGGCTGCAGCGCCGCCGGCACGCCGCCGACCGCCCGCGCCACCGCCGCCCGTGCCTGAGCCTGCGCCGTGCCCTGGCCCGGCGCCTCCGCCTCGCCGAACAAGCACGCCAGCTCCGCCGCCGCGCCCCTGGCGTCGTAGGAGCACCCCAGCGCCAGCGCGGCGCCGGCCTTGCCGCTCGCAGGCTGCTGCTCCGCGCCGGCGGCGGGCAGCAGCAGCGTGCCCAGCAGACCGTGCACCGAGCCGGGCTCTGCGATGGAGGCCACGGCCAGGTCGCCGGGGCCGAGCTCGGCGCGCCAGCGCGCCGCCGCGCCGCGCGCGCCCGCCAGCGCCAGCGCCGCCAGCGGCGCACGCGGCTCGGCGCGGTGCGGCATGCGCGCCGCCAGCTGCGAGGCGTCGACCGCGTCGCGCGCGTAGGCCGTGGAGAGCCCCCGCAGGCGCAGGCCCGCCGCCGAGGCGCGCAGGAGCACGGCGGGCAGCACGCGCGCGTCCGAGAGCGCCAAGCGAGGCACCGAGCACACAAACACCTGCGCGTTTGTCGCGTGGCGCGGCGGCAGCAGGCCAACGAACTGTTGCCGTTGCGACTTTGCGACGAGTCGACACGCCGTAAGCAGGTGGATCCGCACCTCTTCATCGTCGTTTGCTGAAGTTGGCCCCTGTGGCGAGGCCAGCTGCTGCTCCTTGCTCCTACCGCCGCCGCCGCTGCCGCGCCTGTGATGCTGCTGCTGCTCCGCCGCCCTTGGTGAGGTGGCTGCGTTTGGTGCGGCGCTGCCCTTGCCCGGGGGCGCGCCGGTGGGCGACGCCGGCGGCGCGTGGCCGCCCAGCGGCCGCAGCGCCTCGTCCAGCTCGACGAACGCCTCGGCGCCGCCCACGCAGCGCATCCAGCAGGGCGGCGCCTGCTCCGCCGCTGCCACGCGCACGGGGCACCATGCCGCGCCGCCCATCCAGGCGTGCACGGCGAGCGTCGCCGTCACGGCGACGTCCACCGTCGGCGCCTCCGCGGCGGCGGCCTCGCCCCCCTGGCGCCCCGGCACGCAGGCCAGAAGCAGCGCCCGGCAGGGCTGGCCGCCCTGTTTGCCGCTGCCGCCGTTGGCTGCCACCGCTGCGCCCTGTTTGCCGCCCTGCACGGAGTCGGACAGGCCGTTCAGGAGGTGGTGGCCAGCTGGGAGCTCCACTAGCGCCGCGCTGATGGGCGTCAGCGGCGGGAGCTTGCTGCCCGTCCCGACGCCCGCCTTGCCGCCTGCCGCCGGCCCCACCGCCAGGGCGGGCCCGCTGGCGGCGGTGGCGGCGGTGCCGTCGGGGGGCCGCGGGAGCACGGCGCTCAGCAGCGCGTGGACCGCGGCGGCGGCGCCGGCGGTGCTGAGCGCCGGCGAGGCGTGCGGCCACGCCAGCAGCAGCGTGAGGCTGGCCGAGGGCTGGGCCACCCAGGGCGGAAGGTGAGAGAGGCGCACCGGCTTTGGCGGCGGCGGCGGCGGCGGCGGAACCACCGGTGCAGCGCCCGCCGGAGCCGCGGCGGAGCGTGGCGACTGGAGCGGCTTCGCACCAGCTGCTGCCGCCGGCTTTGGGCTGGTGGTGACCGGCTTGGCGCTGGTGCTCTTGCTGGGAGGAGCTGCGGGCGCCGTCGCCGCCGCCGCTGCGGCCGCCGCTGACTTGCTCGCAGCAGGAGGCGCGGCGTGGCCGTTGGCGCCCGCCGCATCCGCACCCGGAAGGTCCGTCTGCGTCTCAATGGTGGCGCTGTGCGGCGGCGGCGGCGGCGCCGCCGTGGGCGACTGCGGGGGCTCCTTGGCGGGGCCCGGCGGCAGCGGGATGCGCAGCCCCGCGCGCACCGCCTTGGTGCCCTTGTCGGCCGGCTGGGCCGCGCCGGGCGCGCCGGCGGGCGCCGCGTGCGCGCGCACGCCGGCGCTGGCTGCGGCGGGCTGCGGCGCCCAGTCGTCCTCCGTGTCCAGCATCACCGCCACCATGGAGGGCGCTACGGCGTCGCCGCTCTCCGGCACCGCCTGCTGCGACTGCGGCTGCGGTGGGGCGGTGCTCCCGGCGGCGGCAGGGGTGCTTGGGGCGGTGGTGGCGGGCCGGCGGGCGGCGGGCGGCGCGGCGGCGCCGGCGTCCCTGGGTTGCTTTGGCGGCGCCGGCGTGAAGGTTCCCGCGGCGGGGGCGTCGGGGTCGCGGGGTGGGAAGGGTGTCGGCACGGAGCCCGGGGGCCCGAGGACGGGCATGCCGCCGCCGACAAAGGTGCTGCGGGTGGAGGGTTTGGGCGGGAGCGGCTCGTCGTCCCCCACGGCGATGGAGTGGGAGGCGGCGGCGGCGACGGGTTTGGCGGGCGGGGGCGGGGCTGCAGCGGCCGCCGTGCTGGCGCGGAGGTCCACGACGACGGTCTTGCGGGTGGCGGCGAGGGTGCTGGCGCCGGCGGCGGGGGCGGAGACGGATGAGCTGGCGACGGAGGAGGGGGAGGATGCCGGGCCCGCGCCGCTGGGCTGGGGGGGCGGCGGGAACATGCGGAAGCGCGGCGGCATGGGGCCGGGGGGCGGCGCCTGGGGCGGCGTGGCGGTCGGTGCGGGGCCGGGGGGGAAGGCCTTGAAGCGGGGCGGCATGGGGCCTGGCGGCGCCGCCGGGGGCGCGTCGGGGGCGGGCTTTGGGGGGTCGGCGAACCCCAGGGCTCGCGCCATGGAGTCGAGCGCGGTGGCGGAGGGCATTTGCGAGGGTGTGGGCTCGGGTGGCGGGGCGGGCGTGGGCCTGGGCTGCGGCTGCTGCGGAGGCGGAGGAGGAGGGCGGGGCGGCGGGGGCGCGGCAATGGGCTGCTGTGGCGCTGTCTTGATGAGGTCCTGCGCGTGTGCTGCTGGGTCCTGCTCGTCGTCACTGTCGGTGAAGAGCGTGCTAGGGTCGGGTAGGTACGACGGCCTGCGGCCACATGCGGCACAACGCAGTGTGAAGCCTTAGGTGGGGTGGGGTGACGTTCTCTCTCTTGCGTGCGCCCCGGCGCGCGCACGGCGACGCGGATGGCGGGACGTCACCGGAGCAGCAGCACCACGCCAGCCTCAGCCGTGACGTGGCAGAGGCTCTTGATCCCGCTGGCGCCCCGCTCCATCGCCCCGCAAGCAACTTCTGCACCTCACCTGCCCACCGCTCCACCCGCCTGGCGCACGCACCTGGTGGCGGCCAGGTCAAACTTGATCTGCCCCGTCTGCAATCCCGAGATGAGCGCGTCCAGCTCGCTGACCGCCACGCCGCCCAGCCCCGCGCCGCCAATCAGGTCCAGCCCAGAGCCCGCCACCAGCTCCGCCACGGGGAGCGGCTCCGCCTCGGTCGCCCGCAGCGACTCCTCGAACGCCCGCGTGATCTCGCCCTCCTGAGACGCAAGCTGCTCAGGCGTGAGCTCCGGCGGCGCCCACGCGCCGCGGGCCGCGGCGCGGGCCGAGCCGCCGCCCGCGGTGGCGCCGGCGGCGGCGGCAGCTGGAGAGGCGGCGGGCGGCGCGGCGGCGGCGCCGGCGTCCTGCGGCGCAGGTGCAGTCGCAGGGCGCCAAGGGTGTGTGCGGTGTGTGCAGGTGGGCCAGCCGTCGCGCCCCAGGGTGTGTGCAGGTGGGCCAGCCGTCGCGCCCCAGGGTGTGTGCAGGTGGGCCAGCCGTCGCGCCCCAGGGTCTGTGCGCTTGATGGCGAAACGAGGCCGGCATACGCGCTCACCTTGGGGGTTGCGGGCGGCTGGTCGGGTGCGGGTGTCCTGTCCTGCAAGAGCAGGGGGTCGTCCCTGAGCACTCTGCTGCGGGGGGTTGAGAGGTCCGACAGGCGGCCCGCGGCACCGCTGAGCCACGACGGGCCGCCCGCCGTGTGCGGCAGCGGCGGGAGCAGGGTGCCGCTGCTGGGCTGCTGCTGCTGCTGCTGCTGGGCGGGGTCGTGGTGGTGCTGCTGCGGCGTGGTTGCTGCGGGGGAGGCGGCGGCAGAGGTGCCGGGCGTGGTGGACGCGCTGGGTGTGTGGAGCGGTGGAGGCGCCCGGCTGGCGGCCACGGAGGCTGCCGCTGCGCTTGACCCCGGCGCTGGGCCGGCCCGCTGCGAGGCACGCGTGCAGGGGGCGTGGCGATCCGCTCGCGGCGCGTGGGCGCACTCACGCGACCGTGTGTGGCAGGCAGGCGTGGCGCGCCTTTCCAGGCACAACCTGTGAGGGTAATGTGGCTGCTACCGCAGCTGCTGCGCACGCACCTGTTCTGCCGCAGAGGTGCGCGCGGCCTGTGCGGGTCGAGGCGCTGCACCAGAGCTCGGTTCCCCAGGGGCGCCCCACCGGATGCTGCTGAACACGATGGTCGACACGTCCACCGCGTCGCTCTCGTCATCCTCGTCGTCGCCAGCGACCGAGGAGGACGCCTTGCTGCTGCTGGCACCCAGGGCGGGCAGCGCCCCGATGGAGGGAAGCGCCTGCAGCGATGGAGGGAAGCGAACGAACGTCAGCAAAACGCGATCACGCGCGCGGTGCTCTCCCACGCATGCCTTCGCGCGCGCGCGCCGCGCGCACCCCGAGCTTGAAGACCGCCGCGCGCTCCGCCGTGCACGACCCGATCTCCCAGCCCGACTCGTCGCCAGACGAGTCCTCTGCCATGGTGGCCTACCAAGCGCTGCAGTCACAGACTCCTGCTCTACGTGTGTGCGCCCTGCGTTCCGCTCCGCTTCCTGCGGGATGTTCGGGTGCGGTTGTACCTCATCATCTGGGACGTACGCCTGGATCAGGGATCTTCGCCCGGGTGAAGCACTAGCATCTCCTCCACGCCTTCCATCATCTCAAGACGAGGTGTTGCTCTTGCAGCGCTCTTGCCTGGGTGTGCGCTGCGGGGGACACGGGCCACAGCGCCTGCACACTGTGGGGCAGCGGCCACAAGCTGGTGGCCACCTGCCACCAGCTGGTGAGGGCTCCCTCACTGGTGCATGCACTGAGAGCTGGTGGTAGCCGCGGCGTCCCGTCATGATGCTTATCACATCGCGGCGGGGCAGGCCGAGATCGAGGCGAGCTCCCGGCCGGCGCACCTGGCGCCTCTGCTGCTCAGGCAAGGCAACCTGTCCCTAACGCCTGCTGGCCAGTGGGTTGCCTACTGGGGCCAGGGCGCAATGTCCCCCCTCCTGGGCCCCCATTTCATTTCATCTCGGGGCCCATCTCACGGAGCATCTTCACGGCGATCCCCGTATGAGCATGGGGGCCACGCACAGCACCACGAGACCAACCGACGCCAGCACCAGCGGCGGCGACGTGGTGACCGCGCTGCTGCGGTCCCAGGCGGGCTCGGGCGACACGGCCTTCCACCGCGCAGTCAGGGGCGCCGGGGGAGATGCAGCGGCGGCCGCACGCCTGCAGGAGCTGTGCGGCCAGGCGCTGCAGCACCACGAGGAGATCCAGGCCCGCCTGCTGGCGGAGGCCAGGGGCCCGCAGCGCGCCTGGTGCTCCTGCCTGTCGGGAGGCTCGGCTGGGCCGGGCGGGGCAGCGCACGACGACGACGACCCGCAGGAGCACAGGAGCGCCAGCGAGGCCTCCTCCGCAGAGGGCGCCACGCCGCAGCAGGTCCTGCGGAGGCTGCTCAACGCGCGGAACGCAAAGGTGGCTGCGAGCAGGTGTTGCGCTGGGGAACTGGTGTTCGCGCGCCACCCCCCATCGAGAGCAGGTTGGTCGACGTTGGCCACGCGCCCCTCTGCGCGCGCAGGGCACCACCGTGCTGCACGTATGCGCCGATCTGGGCTACGCCGTGAGCGCGGCTTTTCTCCTCGAGCAGGTACAAGGCCAGGGGGAAGAAACCGGGAGTCGAGAAGCTGCAGTTTGCGCACACGACTGCGCAGGACAGATCTCTGTTGGCCACCTGGCGCCGTGCAGCGTGTGCGCCTGCACTCATTGGGCGCCTGTGCGCGGCCGTGCGGCGTACTGCCGCCGCAGGGTGCCAACCCCTGGCTCACGGACCGCCTCGGCCGGCGCATGCCCATCCACTGGGCGTGCATGGGCGGCCACGTAGAGTGCGTCAAGGTGCTGCTGGACGACCTGCCGGAGCAGTGGCGCAAGAGCCCCAGGCGCGCCGAGCTCAGGTGTGCGCGGCGTAACTGCCACGCCCCCTCCCTCCCTCACCGGGGCTGTGTCCGAGGGGCAGCAAGCGAGGCAAGTGCAGGCGCCGCAGTCCTAATTACTCTCCCTCTCCCTCCCTGTCCCCTTCCCGCGCAGCTACCTCGAGGCGCCCACGCTGTGCGGCTTCACGCCGCTGCACTGCGCGGCGGCCTCTGGCAGCGTGGCCTGCGTGCGCGCCGTGCTGCGCCACTACCCGCGCCTGGCCGTCCCCTCGGCGCTGGACTCGTGGGAGTACCAGCTCGAGCTGCCGCGCGGCTCCACGCCGCTGCACGTGGCGGCCGCAAAGGGACACCTGGACGCCGCCAGGGAGCTGCTCCGCTACTTTGTGAGCGCCTCCCGCCCTCGCTCCCTGTGCTACACGATCGCTCTCGGCTTGCCCTGTCATTCGAGGCCTCTCCACGCCTTCACGAGTCGGTGGGTTGGAACGATGACGAGACTGATGCTTGGTGCGCGCCCTGCTCCCTCCCTTGGGCGTGCGCGCGCGCAGAACAACATGGTGCTGGCGTCGCAGGGCCGCCTGGTCCCCTCATCGACGCCGCCGCTGTTTGGCGGGCAGCTGCCCGCCGCGCAGTCGCCCACGCCGCCCGACCCCCGCCTGGTGGCCGACGGCGGGCACCAGCAGGCGTGGCAGGTGGCGCAGGCGGCGCAGCGGCCGCAGCTGGCCGAGCTGCTGCACCCGGGCACGCCGCTCACCTTTTTCTTCCCCGAGCCCACCAGCAACTCGGCGCTGCAGACGCTGGCCAGCGAGGTGCTCAAGCAAAAGCTGGCGCACACGCTGCAGGTAAACGCCGCGCGGGACATGGGACACCGCGGGCCGCGGGCTGGGGACCTGGGGCAGCCCGCTGCAGCCAGCCAGGCCAGTCGGCTGCTTGCTCCGCTTTGGGGCGGCGCCGCATCACTCGCTGCCTGTCTCCGCCGCCGTTGCACCCACCCACCGCGCAGGTGGCAGAGCAGGCCGAGGCGCAGCAGCGGCTCATCCACGATCAAAAGGTCCGGCAAGCCGAGCGCGAGCGCCAAAAGGAAAAGGAGCGCGCCAAGCTCACGCACGCGCGGTCGCTGCCGCTGTCGGCAAACCTGGCCACGAACGCCGCTGCAGCCGTCGCCGCCGCCGCCGCCTTCGGCCCGGACAGCAGCGTCCGGGGCGGCGGCGGCGGGCGCCGCGCCAGCAGCGGCGGGCCCCCGGTGGCGCCGTCGTCGGCGTCGGCGGCGGTGCTGATGCCTCGGTCCGGCACGGCGGCGACGCGCACGGTGCTTCACTCGGCGGGCGTGGGCGAGGTGCTTGCCAGCGCCGCGCAGGGCGTGGGGCGGCTCAAGCAGGCGCTGCGGTCGCAGAGCCTGGCGGCGGAGCGTGTGGCGGCGGGGCGCGCGCAGCGAAGTGCGGCGGCGGCGGCGCCGCGAGGAGGGGAGGAGGGGGAGGTGGACGCGGGGGACGTGGCGGGGCTGGAGCTGGTGGCCACGGGGGTGGGGCGGGGCCTGGCGCCGCAGGTGGCGGCGGCGCGGTGATTGCGCAGGCGGCGCTCTCCACTTGTAGGGGGCTGGGGTGGACCATACGCCGCGCTGCTTTTGCTCTCCTGTCTGGAGACGAGGAGGGACGTGGAGGGGTGGGGTACAGGGCAACGTGGCCTTCAGAACAACAGCTTTTCCTGGGGGCGCTCCTCTCTCTCCCGTCGCGCCAGGATCCTGTCCAGCTTTTGCTGCAGCTGCCGGTCGCGACTTGAGGAAACAGGGCCAGCGGCAGCTATTCTTTGGCCCAGGGTGGCCTTGCGAGGGAGGGGACGCACGAGTGTGGGGCAGAGGAGAGTGGTGGTGCTGGCGACCTTGGTGCTTGCGTGCTTCCCCATGACCCACTGGCGGCGTCTCTGGCCCACAACTGCTGCACCAGACTGCACGATCGCACGAGGCTGCTAGAATCAGCCAGGGACGCGCTTCCTTTAGAGAGACCCACGCTCCTTTGCCATGCCCGCCCTCCGCTCGCCCTCCATTCTGTCCCACGCACTGTGCGCCACCCCCGCAGCGGGCGGCCTGTGGTTTGCGATGCACAAAGGGTTGTCACGTCTGTCCTTTGCCGTGGGAGGGGTTGTTGTGCTGCCTGCCTGCCTGACATGTCTCCATGCCGCCCTTCTCATGCCACCCTTGCTCCCCTGCCCGTAGCCACGGTCGTTTTGTGTGTGGCGCGTGGCGGGAGCAAGCCCGCTGGGCGAGTGCTGCCTATCCTCTGTGCGTGGCAGTCGATGCACACTGCGCTCTGGTTGGCCGCTCAGGTCGGTAGGGCCATGTAGCGTAGAGTCTTTTTGCCTCGGTCGTTGAACGAACCCCTGTTGGCGCTGACGTTTGCTGCTCTGCTGGCGCTTTGGACGTGCTCCCTGGCGGGCACCATGTACACATGCCGTCGGAACCTTTCCCCAGGCAGTCCTTACCCATGCCATGCCCGCGTCCTTCACCATGATGACCCTTGGCACGCTCTCTCTCTCTCTCTCCACAGAGCAGCTTGTTCCCAGCGTTAGCTGCAAGGAGGCTCCCCGACGACCGCGCCAACCCTGGCGCGAACCCTGGGGTGACCTCGGAACTGCGACGTAAGCGCTGCCAAGAGGACCAACACAACCGTGCCGTCCCCATTAGTGTTCCAACGGCCAAGTGCAGCCGATGCACGCTGGCGCGCGCGGATGACGCATGCCGAGGTGCACCTGCTCGCCCCAACGCGTTTTGTCAAAGCTGAGCTCAGGAATGGATGCCATCAACAGGCACTTGCGCGATGCCGTGGGCTCCTCCAGCGGCAGCTCTGCAGCGCGCGCCTCAGCGCCCGGCCGCCCCTTCGTGCTGGTGTGCGAGGACCAGGTGGCGTGCCTGGGCGGACGCGACGTGATGCACCGGGTGCGTCTTCACGCGTGTGTGCAGCCCTACTCGTCTGCCAGCCTGCTGCCGACTCGCTGAGGAGCCTTGATCTCGGTCGCGACCGATGCCGCAGCTCGTGCGGGACTACCTGGCGGCTCTGAGCAAGGGCACGGACGCTGGCAGCGCCAAGCTGCTCATGCTGGACAACAGCTGTGCGGCCCTCCTGGGCGACGCCGACGCCGCAGGGCGCACGCCTTGGGCGCGCGTGGTGGACGCCGCCACCGACCCTGCCGGCTGGCTCAGGTGACCAGGCAGCACACGGCCTCATTGCTGTGTCAGGCCTGTGCGCAGAAGCCAGCGCACGCGCGTCTTGCTCCTGTACGCCCGCAGGCAAGCCGGCGTGCAGCCACCAGAAGCGCCGGCTGGGGACTCGCAGCACACAGTGCTGGTGGACTCCGTGGGTGCGTGGCCACCTGCAGCCCATCATGATGTCTTCGTGGGGATGGGCACAGCATCTCAGCGAGCTCCGCGCCTCTGCGCTGCTCCGCAGGGCTGGGGGCGCTGCAAGGCATCTTGCGGGCGCTGGACGTGGGTGTCAGCGCTGCGGACGAGTCAGCTCAGGGGGCCCCTGCGGCGGAGTCAGCGCCCGCGCAGGGTCCCGGCACCCCGTCAGCGTGCGTCGTGGTCGACAACCTCTCGCCGCTGCTCCTGCACCACCCGGCCCGCCACGTGAGGCTCAGCAAGCTCTCAAAAGGGAGCCGGGAAGGGTGGCACCAGGCCTGCCAGGCCGTGGCAGCGCCCAGTGCCTTGCTGGGGAGCGCAAAGTGTCATGGGAGGCGACGGATCTGTGCTTTGCTGTGTGCGGGCGGGCGCAGGTGCTGGCGTTTGTGGAGCAGCTGAGGAGCGCGCCGGGGGTGTCATGCGTCATCGCGGCCGTCCACGAGGTGCGCCCGCCACGCTGTGCTCGCCCGGCGCTCACGTGCGGGGCGCCGCGCCGGGCACGCTGACAGACGTGCTCCATCGCTGTGCCTGCTGGTGCGCAGGATGTGGTGGGCCAGGGGCCGTCGGCGGCGCTGCAGCGCCTGGCCACGTGCGTGGTGCGGCTGGAGGGCGTGACGGAGCTGCAGCGGGACGCGCTGCTGCAGCTGGCGGCGGCGCAGCAGCAGCAGCAGGCGGGGGCGCCGCCGCTGGCGCCGCACGGCTTGCTGAGCTGCAGCTTCACCTCGCGCAAAGCAGGCGCGCTCGCTTTTGTGTGTTGGCTGATGCCACGACGGCCCCTAGGGGACAGCATGCTGGCGGAACGCGCGCCGCACCATGACGCTGCCTGCGCGGTGCTTGGACACGGCCTCTCCCGGGCACGGCCTCAGAACGGCTTGGTTGGCCCCCACGTGGACAGCCAGCCATCGCACCGTCCGTGGCCCGGCAGCAGGATCACTCACGGCCACTGAGTCGTCGCACTGTCACTGCTTGCGTGCGCGTGCGTGCGCAGGGCGGTTGAGGTCCGAGGGCGCCTTTTACTCGCTGGTGCACGGGCAGGGGCTGGTGGTGCTGGACGCGCCGCCGCACCTGGCGCAGCTCATGACCCCAGAGGCACTCGTGGCGCTCAGCCTGCGCTCCAGCAGCGCCAAGCAGCAGCAGCAGCAGCAGCAGCAGCAGGGGAGGAAGGACGACAGCAAGCCCAGCGTGAGCAGCCAGGAGGCGGCGGGCGCGGCGGTGGCAGCTGGCGGCGACGCGCAGGGCAGGAAGCCAGCGCCCGCCGCGGCGGCGCCCATGGCGGCGGCCGGCAGCATGCGGCTCACGCTGACGGAGGAGGTGCGCGTCAAGGGCGGGCAGTCCGCTCCCGTCGCTGCCGGCGACGGTCGTGCCCTCGCTCGCCCGACGCAGGCTTGTGTGGGCGTTGGCGTCGCGTGCGTGCAGGAGCGGCGGGCGCGCGACGAGGTGGTGCTGCCGTACGAGCACCGGGGCACGTCGGCGCCCTACCAGACGCGCGACTGGAGGACGTACCTGCCTGCGGCGGCGGGCGGCACGTCGGGCGCCGCCACGCACGCGCCGCACGTCGTCGTGCCGCCGCCCGCGCCTTCGTCGCCGTCCCCTGGCCTTGAGCAGCAGCAGCAGCAGCAACCCCAGCACGCCGCCGGGCAGTTGGGGGAGATCCACTACATGCGCGATTCGGACGAGGAGAACGGCGGACTGCACGACTCGGATGAGGACCCAGACGACGACCTTGACATCTGATTTGGCTTGGGCCTTCAAGCTCTCCCTGCCGGGACGCACGCCTCTGCATGGCGACAGGGCCTGCGGCGAAGCCCCGCCACCACGCGCCACGCAAAGCAGTCCTTGCTGGCCAGCCCCATGGCCGTCCTGGGCCAGCCTTACTGCTACCACCTCATGATGGGCAGCCCCCCACACTACCAGCCGGCAGCAGCCCACGGCGCAGTCGCGGCAGGAGCCCTGGAAGCAGCATCGGCGCAGCAGCAGGCGGCCTCGCAGCAGCAGCTGTACGCGGAGCTGTCCAGCGCGTTCGCAGAGTACAGCGGTGAGAGGACTGCGCGCTGGCGCTGCTCTCTCGCGGGGGCGGAGCGGCGGAAGGCAGACCGTGCGCGTCTGCCTGTTCGCGCGCAGAGATCGCCGAGCTCCACGCCCACGACAGCGCGGCCGCCAGGCGCAGGCTCCAGACGCTGGAGGAGCAGTGCCACGGGCGCGCCATCACTGGGTGCGGCGCCATTTCGCAGCACGGCAGCACAGCGGTGTCCAGGCAGTGAGCACCATCGCTGGCTGCGCGTGGCAATTGGCGCTCGCAGGCAGAGGCTGCTCCAGCTCCTGCGGCTCTTCCGGCACCAGATTGGCTGGGAGGTGAGGCCCTGGTCGCGGCGGGTCGCGTCGGCAGCCAGCCGGGCGCCGCCCCGTGCGCGTGCCCCCATCCTGATGACGCCGCCCTCCTCCTGCTCAACACCACGCAGCGCATGGTGCCCGACGAGTTCTCGCGCTTCTACCGCTTCGTGTTCCACCTCTGCAAGCCGCTGGGCAAGAAGCACCTGCAGGCGCGTTGCCTTTGCTTCGCGCATGCAGTGGGGCCCGCCGATCCCCGCGATGGCCCTGCGGATCGACGCGCCAGCCAGATCTGGCGTGCAGGTGGCACGGGGCCGGCGCCGCACGCGCCAGATCGCGCCTACCTTGCTCCAGGCGGGGCGAGCGCAGCACCACTCCGCGCACACGCAGCAACGCCGCGTTTGCCTCTCGTCTCCCTGCGTTTTCTGCCGCGTGCTCCTTTTCAGGTGGACCTGGCGCTGGAGGCGTGGCGCCTGCTGCTGGCGCAGCGCTTCGCGCTGCTCGAGCGCTGGTGCGACTACATGCAGCACCACAACCCGGGGCTCAAGGTCATCAGCGAGGACCAGTGGAAGCAGGCACGTGCGCGGTGGGGGCGGGCGCAGGCTGCCTCATCATGCCCTGCTTGGGCGTGGACTTGCAGACTCTGCGCGACCTGAGCCCGGACAGTGTGCGGTGCGGCTGGCACACCGGTGGGAGAGCCGGGTCAATTTGCGGCGTACTCGGCACGCTGCCGGCGGTGGTGGTGGTGGGCGTTACCCTGCTTTGATGCATGCCTCTTGCGACGCCTTCTGTGAGCGTTGCGCCACCAACCCGCAGCTGCTCGAGTTCAGCCGCGTGGTGAGCCAGGACCTCTCCAACTACGACTTCAATGGCGCCTGGGCCTGCTTCCTGGACGAGTTTGTCGAGCACTGCTACCGCGCCGCGCCGCACCTGCACACGCACCGCCTGGCGGCGCTGGCGCACCACGCGGGCGGTGGCCAGCAGCAAGCGGGCTATGACGGCGTCGGTGGCGTCGGCGGCGTGGAGGACATGATGCAGGGGTCGCAGGACATGCTGGCGGCGGCGCCGCAGGGAGCGGGGCACCGGCCCGCGCTCATGGCCTCGTCACGGTGCACCGCCCGACCGTCCTCCCCTCTCCCGCTGCACCGTCATTCGCCCTGTTCGGCCAGCAGGGCGGGAGTGAGCCGCGCCGTTTGGCGTCGTTGCCCGGCTGCCCATTTGCAGGCCGCTGATGGCGGGCGACGAGGAGCTTGCGCCGTCCTCCTCCTCGCACCTGCTGCAGCTGGGGCCGGGCGGCTCCTCCTCGGGCGCCGCGCTGCTGCTGCCGCCCGCGGCGCCCGGCCACGCCTGGGGCGCGCCGCTCACGGGGGCGCTCCCCGGCGGCGGCGCGGCGGCGTCGTTGGCGACGTACGGCGCACAGCAGCAGCATCCGCAGCAGCAGCAGCCGCCGCTGCTGGTGCCCGGGCTGGCGACGGCGGGCAGTGAGGACGGGACGGGCGTCGCGCCGTCGTCGCCGCGCCGCGGCAGGTGCGTGCGCGGCGGGGCCGCGTCTGATCCCGTTGAGACGTGGTGGCGGTTGGCGTGGCGCACCAAGGCCCTCCCTGCCTGCCTGCCTGCCTTGCCCGCTTTGCGCCTGCCTTCCCGCAGCAAGAGGAGATCGCCGGACGTGGACGTGGTGGTCGAGCGCCTCTCGGCCTTCCCGCTGCCCAGCACGGCGTCAGAGGACCTGGCCGCCGCCGCCGCCGCCGCCGCCCAGGGCAGGGCCGCGGGGGGCGACGGAGGCGGCGGCGGCGGCGCGTTTGGCGCGGCGTTCAAGCGGCACCGCCCCGAGCCGCCGCCGCCGCCGCCACGCTTCGCCGTGCCTGCGCCGCTGGCGCCCGGCGCCAGCCTCCTGCAGGTGTGTGGCGCTCTCTCCCTCTCTCCCTCCCTCTCTTTCTCCTAGCGTCCCCTGAGGTACACCCTTCAGAGGTCACTTGTTCCGGCGTCGCGCGAAACGGGACGTGTGCTTCGCAGGGCGGCGCGGTGGCGCACCCCGCGGCGGGCCTGCTGGCGGAGGGCGCGCCGCTCGCGGCGCCAGACGGCCTGCTGCCGCAGCTGCCGCCGCACAGCCTGGTCATGGCCATGCTCGGCGAGGCGCTGGCAGGGCACTCTTCCGGTGGAGGGGGACCCGCAGGCGGCGGCATGGCGGGCGGGCCGCAGCAGCAGCACGCGGCGGCGGCGGGCGACGCCCAGTTCCTGCACCCGCAGCAGCAGCAGCAGCAGCAGCAGCACATGATGATGATGGCCGCCCAGCAGCAGCAGCAGCAGCAGGTGTTGGCGGCGGGCGGGTTTGGCGGCGCGGCGGCGGGACCCGCGTCGTCCATGATGGTGGAGCTGCCGGTGAGGGCGTGTGTGTTTGTGTGTGTGGGGGGGGCGGACCAGCAGCGGGTGGGCTGCGTGTGGCGCCGCTGCGCGTGCGAAGACGCCAGGGGAGGTGCCGCGCCGTGAACGCACCACGTTGCTGCGCAGGTGCTGCAGGTGTCGGCGCGCCGGCACATTCGGCCGCGGCGCTCCAACTTCAGCGAGCTGGTCAACAGCACCGTGTCCGAGACGCTCTTCCTCAACGAGTGAGAGACGCAAGGGCGCGCCGCGACTTGGACCGGACGCAACCCCTGCGCACGCCAGGTGTTTTCTTTCAGTTGCCAATGTTGCCCTTTCCCAGTGTTTGCGACGGCAGCCCAGCCAACAGCTGGCTGGTGCTTGTTGTACTATTCGAGCCTTCCCCCTCGGGTGCTGCGCACTGAGGCCCCCCCCTCGCAGCACGCCTTGATTCGTTGGACCACTCCTGCCTCCTCTCCATTGATTGCTGTTCCTGAGCCAAGCCCTTGCGCGACGCTTTGCTCGCTCGCCCTCCTCATCATGTTGCAGAACGCTGCGCCTCGCGAACTGCAAGGCGGTTCTCACGCAGCTGAGTCCCTCTTCTTGATGCCGTTGTCGTCGTCGTCGCTACACGTGACGATGGAGGGAGGGAGCTTCTTGGCGTCCTGAGAACACATGCCGAGCGCGCAGCGAGCCGCCAGCCATCACGTGCCGTGACGTGGTGCCCGCCAACCGCCCCAGCCCAGCACCCGCACGGCACGCACACTCACCTTTGGCGTGAAGCACGCGCCGCCGATGGCCGACTCGCACCACACGCACTCGGGCAGCGCGCACGCCGTCTCGTTCTTGGCCAGGCAGTCGGTGGCGGGCGAGCGTGTGCTGCGCTCCGTGGAAGGCGTCAGCTTGTCGCACGTGACGAACTTGGACGGCAGCAGCTTGGCCGCTGCGTGGAGCGAACGAACCACAGCCTCTGCCCCGTGCTGTTGCTGAAAAGGGCGAAAGCGCGCGTCAGCAGGGGCGCCAGCGCACCGCCTGGCCTGCGCATTCCCCCACGATGATGGAACTGCGCCTGTGCCCATGGAGTCCGCGCTGCAACACACCTGAAAGGGGATAGCAGGCCGTTGCGATCTTTCCGACGCACCTGCACGCGGACGGGCGGGCGCAACACATCACGCATGCAAATCGCTGCAGCCACAGCGTGATCGCGCTGTGATCTCCGTAAGACGCCAATGCGCCAACACGCGACAGGCCTGCTTTTTCGGGCCCATCGCCTGCGCACGACATCGCGAGATCCTTTTCGCGCGCGCCTCGGCGGAGCAGCACATTCGCGCGCGCGCGCACGCGCGCGCACACACAACTCACCATGTGCAGCCGTCGAGATCATCGCACAGCGCGCTGTCCTTCTGGCTGACGCAGGTCTCGGTGAGCCTTCCTCCAAGTCGCAGAGCACCGCCGTGCGCCAACGCGGCCACGCTGAGGAGCACGCAGAGACCCAACACCGTGCTGATGCGTGCCATTGCTGCTCTGGGCCGGGGATGTGCAGGCGGATGTGCGGGCGCAGGCGGGTGCAACCGCCGGGGTACGGCGCGCGAATGGCACCCCTCACTGGTCCCAGTGCGGCGCAGTCCAGGGGTGCGATGAGCTCATGAGATGCACCACCCTGCGTGGCCCAGGGTGACCGGAGCAGTGGCGGGGCAGCGGGCGGTCACGCCCGTCCTGGACGCTTCAAAGCGGCGCAGCCCTGCACCCCGCGCACCTGCCCGCACCTGAGCCTCGGTCCCAGTGCGCGTGGTGCGTGCCTCCGTTGCACATGCAGGCCACGCCGAAATGCAAGGCCAGGCGGGCCGTCAGCACAGCGCTCCCCACGCCTGCGTGACGTGCAGCAGCACCACTCGTGCTTGGCGTTTTAGAAAGAGCCCAGGTGGACATCGAACCTTGAGCAGCGACCTGCTCACCGATGAGTGTGCGGCGGACCAGCGCAGGCGCCCACGGCAGCACCCGACCCCAATCATCACGGGCTCGCGACGGGGGAGCGGCTCCTGCTCCTCCTGGCCATCACGTTGCGCAGCTGCTGCGGCAGCACCTCAGCGGCGGCGCGGTGCAACGACACGTGCCTGCGGGTGTGCGGTGGGGCGACGCTTGCTCTGGCCCACCTCGCCTCGCTCCCGAGGACCCTCGCTGCGTGGCGCCGGCGGCACCCCGTTGCGTGGGCCCGTGCGAGGCGCACACACGGGGCCGCCTGCGTCGCCCCCAACCAAGCCAGCGGTGCGGCCTGACGCACAGGCGGCGCACCTCTCAACCAGCTCAGCGTGCACGCCGTATCCGCCCCCGATGGCGGCCGCCACGGGCACGCCGGCGTCGGCGCACGCGCGCATGACGAGCCGGTCGCGCGCCAGCACGCCCTCGTCGCTCAGCGCCAGCTTGCCCAGCCGGTCCGCCGCGTGCACGTCCACGCCCGCGTTGTACAGAACCAGCTCGGGGCGCACCTCGGCAAGTAGCCGGGGCAGCACCTCGCCCACCACCTGCACGCAGCACGGCGTGCGAGCGCCGGGCGCCGCCGTGGCTGCCGTGACGCGTCGCCCGTTACGAGGCGCTCGGCTAGGCAGCAGAACGGCTGGCGTGGGCGCCCAGGGATGCCGAGGAAAGGCGCGCAACCACGGGCCTCGCTGTCCGTGAGGGGCCGGGGGTGCGTCGTGTGCGCAGCGGCGTACTCTCCTGCGTGGCTCCACGACAGGACAGGTGTGCCTGGCCAGGAGGGACACAGCGCGCCGTCGCACCCACCTGGAGGTAGGCCGCGTCGCCCGTGCCCGCCGGCAGCGGCGTGTCCAGGTCGCTCTGCGCTAGTCGGTGGGGGAAGCCCTGGGCCTCGCAGTGCACCGACCAGGTGAAGACCGAGCTGTCGCCGGCAAAGATGGTGGCCTGGGCCGTTGGGAAATTGAAAGGCACCGCAGCAAAGAGCCGAGGAGCTCGCCATGGAGGAGGTCAGTCAGCCAGCGCGATGCGCAGCATGCCATGCCCCTTTAACAACGCGAGGCTGGCACGATGTGCGAGCCATCACGCAGTGGGAGTCCTCACCGTGCCGTCGCCCTGGTGCGTGTCCAGGTCCACAAACAGCACCTGGCCCACGCCGGCGTCGCGTTGCGCCGCGCGCGCCGCCACGGCCAGGTCGTTGAAGATGCACCACCCTGGAGGAGGAGCGGCGGGGCAGTGGGCGGTCACGCCCGTCCTGGACGCTTCAAAGCGGCGCAGCCCTGCACCCCGCGCACCTGCCCGCACCTGAGCCTCGGTCCCAGTGCGCGTGGTGCGTGCCTCCGTTGCACATGCAGGCCACGCCGAACTGCAAGGCCAGGCGGGCCGTCAGCACAGCGCTCCCCACGCCTGCGCAGCGCGCAGCAGCACCACTCGTGCTTGGCGTTCAGAAGGAGCCCAGCTTCAGGCAGGCCGACATCGAACCTTGAGCAGTGACCTGCTCACCGATGAGCGTGCGGCGGACCAGCGCAGGCGACCACGGCAGCCCAATCTCGCGCATGGCGGCCGGGCTGATGCTGCCATCCAGGAAGCTGCGGCCGCCAATTGGCACGTGTAAAGCCGTCGTGTCGGCGTCAGAGAGGTGAGCGATCCATTCTGAGCGGCCCGGGGCGGTTGGGCGCCGCACCTGTCCACGTAGTCGCGGCTGTGCGCGAGGCACAGCGTGTCCACGTCCGGCGCGACGGGCGTGAACGGCTGGCCCAAGCCCAGCTCGCACAGGCGCCGGAAGAGCAACGCGTCCTTCTGCGCACGTGCCCCCGAACGTCGCGTTGGACGTGTGGATGCGCCGGGTCGGCAGTGTGCTCGATCAGCGTGCGTGTGGGCATGCAGCAGCAATAACACACCTGCATCGGGAAGCGGTGCCCTTCTGCGATCGGGTTCACGTTGAAGTCCTCGTGGTACGTGATGGGGTGGCGCTGCGCCGCGTCTGTGGCTGTCAGGCGGCCGCCGGCCACGCCCAGCAGCAGGCGGCGCCTGAAGAGCGGCTGGACGTGAGCAAAGCGCTGCATCTGTGTGGGAAGCTTTCTTGCTCTGCTGGCCATCTCGTTCGCTCCACGTGACCTCGCAGGCCCTCACCTGGGGCCCCCCAAGCACACGACGGCTGGCAGTGCAGCACAGGAGGGTCCTGATTTCCTTTTGCATTATATCACAACGGTCCCGGCTGCCTCTCTCTCGGCGCACACGCGGAGACACACACGCACGACAGATGAAACGACCAGATGCACGGGGGGCAGAGCAGCTTGCGGCAGGAAGGCACAACACACGGCAGGAGAAGCACAGGGCACACGCAGCAGCCTCTAGAAGGGTCAAGCATACAACCAAACACACACGCACGGACACACGCACGACTCGCGCTAGGAGCACAGGAGGCAGCAGGAGGCAGGCAGCTCTTTTAAGCTCGGCTCGGCGCGCTCTCTCAAGGAGGACCCAGACTGGTGTGGGTGCCAGGCAGCACAGCACCGCCTCACGCGCCCACCAACCCCGGGTGAAGAGTCGTCGTCGTTTGTTGCCAAATGCGGCCAAAACGCGTCGCTGTGGAAGAAGGCCGAGCGACCGCCCATGCTCCTCGTCACCCCTCCACCCTCCCGTGGACACCCGGCGCAAGCGTGAAGACACGCCCCGCCGCACCCTGTCGTCCGCATGCCCCCAGCACCACAGCACAGCGCACAAGCCGGCCCCACAAGCCGGGGGTCTCTCTTGGGCCAACACACACGGCGAGGATGACGCTGCGCCCGCAATGTAGGCGCCTGCCCCACGACCGCCCGGCATACGCAACGACGACGGCACGCCGGCCACACACGCTGGCAGAGACGCCCCTCCCCCTCCCCCACGCAAAAAAGCTCTGGGCACCACCCTCGCGTGGATGCGCGTTCGCGCAGGCTCGGCACACCCCAGCCAGGTGTTTGCAGAGGCACCCTCTCTGCCCGGGGAGCGCCGACGCTAGCGTGCACGCGTCTGCCCGTGGGAGGGCCGTGGCGAGGGCCTGGCGGCGCGGCGAACTTTGGCGCGTGGCGCCTCCAGCACACGCGGCACCTCAAGAGGAGGGCGAGGGGACGGGCGAGCGGGACCAGCGGGCAAGCAAGGTGTCACGCGCCGCCAGGGGGGCAGCCCGCTCTCAGGGCAATGGACAAAAAAGAGAGCGAGACCCCCCGCCGCACGCACCAGCACGAGAGATGGAGAGGGGGGAAGACAGATCCCGGCTAGCTGCTCTCCCGAGGCGGGTGGCGCGTGCTCGGCTGCCACGCCTGCACAGGTCTACGCCGTGCCGTCGGGAGCGCTGCCGTCATCGCTGGGGCTAGTGCGCAACGAGGCGCTCCTGGCAAGCAGCCACGAAGGGCGCGCCCGCCGAGGTGAAGGGCGGGGACGTGCGCGGGAGCGGGGAGCCTCCTCCTCCGCCCGTCACGCCGTGCATCGCGCCCACGTGTCCTGGCCAACGTCATCCCCTGCACACCGCCACCCCGCACCATGCCCCCACGCAGCGCACAGCGGCCTCTGTTCGGCCGCCCGTTTCTCTCCCGTCCCCACACTACGCCAGCGCTCTTCGCCCCCAAAAGAGTGTACACGATGGCCCACCCGCGCCCCGAGACAACAAAAAACTACTCAGCGGCAGCACCGTCGGCCCACACTTGTCACACACGCGGCCGGCACGCGGGGCGAGAGCGGACGCTTCCAGGCACTGCGGAGGCTGTGCCAACGGCTGTGCTGCCCAAGGTCCGTCACTCGTACGCGTGGGGCACAAGGGGGGCGCACACGCACTGGCTGCCTCTCTCATCATCGGAAGCGCGTGGCCGCAACAGGAACAACACAGCGAGGGGCGCGCCTGACTGGCCGTGGCGACGGCAGGCATGGCAGGTGTGGCACGGCTCACCCGACCCCCCGGAGAGCGCGCTCCTCCGCGCAGGGGCGGCAGCGCGCTTGCAGTGACCGTGCCTGGGCGCCCGCCTCCACACGGCTGCAGCGCGACGGGAGGGCCACGCGCCCCAGCGCCACCGTCGCCGCCGCCTCCCGCCAGCCAGCACTGCGGCCGTAGCAGAGCTCCGCGCCAATGGAAGCGCCGCCGCCACCTCCCTCCTCCGGCAGCGGCACGAGGCCCCGCGCCGCGCCGCGCCGCGCCCACAATCAGCAAGGCCGGCTGCCGCGCCAAGTCGCCCGCCTGCCCGACCGCGCCGCCCTCTCTTGTCCCGCACCACGAGCGCTGCGCGCCGCCACCACGCCAGCGAGGCCGGCCGCTGCGCCCCGGCGGGCCGCCTGCGCCTACCTCTTGTCCCCCGAGGAGGAGCTGCCGCCGCCGCCGAGGCGCGCAGTGCGTCGGAGGGCGGCCGCTGCTCCGCCTGCTCCTGCGCCTACCTCTTGTCCCCCGAGGAGGAGGGCGAGGAGGAGACCTGAGCCGCCACCACGCGGCGGTACTCGTCCCGCAGGCGCGCCGCCTCGTCGTACCGCTGGTCGCTGAGCGCCGCCTCCATGGCCACCACCAGGCGCAGCAGCTGGTTGTGCGTCATCTCGTGGTAAATGTACTGCTGGAACGTGCGCGCGTCCTCGTACCGCTGGTCCTTGATGGCCAGCTCCTTTTGGAGCTGGTACATGACCGTGGGGTCCTGCATAGGGCACGCCACACAAGCAGCAGCACCCAGTCGTCAGCAGTGTGGCCAACAGGCGCTGAGGTTCCACGCGCACTCTGTAGCTCGGCCCTGGGTGGCCGGACGGACTCCCTTGTTGCTGCTGCTGCCTCTGGTCTCACCTCGAAGCTGGCCAGCGTCTCGCGCACGCTGCGCACGATGTCTGCGTTGGACTCGGTGCCCTGCGGCGTGTAGGTCTCGGTGGGCAGCGCCATGGCCATCTCGGCAATGCGCTTGTTGACAAACATGGGCGCCTGCAGGTGCGCGTACGTACGTGTGGACGACGCAACGCATCGCCACCAATACCGTGAGTCTCTCTCTCTCTGCTCGCCACACAGCCCCACCACGCCAGTGTGTGGGGCCGAGGCAGAGGGGCCCCTCCCACCCCACCCGAACAAGCATGTACGCGTGGCCAGCGCACCCCGAAGCGCACGGCCAGGTTGATGGCGTCCGATGGCCTGGCGTCCACGTCCACCTCCTCGCCCTCGATGGCGCCTTGCGCGTTGACGCGCGCCACGTGCACGCGCGCGTAGTACGTGTTGCTGACTATGTCGGTGATCCTGATCTTGGTCACGCGGTACCCAATGGCGCCCAGCACGTTCTTGGTGAGGTCGTGCGTGAGCGGCCGCAGCACGCGCCCCTTGCTGATCTCCTTGAGCAGCGCTGAGCTCTCGTGCTCGCCTGCGGGTGGGGCGGGGCGGGGCGGGGGGACGAGGCACGCGTGGCAGGGTCACGCACGCTCAGCGGCGGCGCGAGATCAGGCGGGCCCAGAGTGGGCCGCCGCCCACGATCTCCCCTGAGCTGGCGGTGCCCGCAGAGCTGCGGCGGGGACGAGGGGCCGCACGGGAGAGGCTGGCTCAGGGCAGAAATCTCGGCGCTCTCCCAGATCGACGACACCCTCTCGCCGCGGCTGGGTGTGGCGGTGCGCGGGCTGGGGCGGCACTGGGCCCCACTGCTCCGCGCACTGTGCGGATGCGCCGCGTTTGTTGGAGCGCGCTCGCACACGGCTCCAACAACCCTGGTCGGGTGCGCGGGTGCTCCGCCTTGCGCCGAGAGCTGGTCCTCGCTGCGCTGGCCCTGGGCGCCCCGAGGCAGCCTCTCAGGCCCCAGCGTCGTCTGCAGCGAGCCATCCACCCTGAGGCGCGCCACGCACCGATGTGGACTTGAAGCACGAGGTTCTGCCCGTCGAGGATGCGCAGATACACGATGGAGTTGCCCTGCGAGACTCTCACGCTGTCCACCTTGACCTCCACGTAGTCGTCCATGCTCTGGTCCCGGCGCTGGTGCCCATCGCTGGCGCCCTCCTCCTTGGCTCTCACGATGTGCGCAGAAGACCGGGCGCGCTGCCCCTGCGAGGCGAAGGGGCAGCGGCTGCGGCCGGCCGAGGAGGACAGCGCCCCGGCCGCCGACGAGCTGGTGCTGCAGCACGAGTCCTTGCTGCTGGGGCCTCGAGGCGCGAGCCAGCTCCTCGACCAACTGCGACTGCCCGAGTGGGAGAGCAGCTGGGACGCCGCGGGCGCCTGGGCGCTGCTGGGCGCCCGAGAACTGAAGGCGGTGGCCATCGTAAACGGTTTGCTGCGTCCGCGCGCGCGCTGGTGCCGCGCTGAAGGAGTTCCCATGGTCAGGGGTTGGGGTTCAGCAACGCGCGCGAGCGTACGCAGGCGCTTCAGCGCCATCAGCTCGTCGGCAGTTGCACCCTACATAAGTGCGCAGGCGTCGCAGCAGTAGTGGAGACGCGGGAGCAGGGACGCGGAGACACCTCTCTCTCGGCCTGAGCGCAGAGGATGAAGGAGCTGAGGCTCACGCGCACCATCACGGACTTCACGGCGCAGGTAAGCACCTCGGCCTGGCGCTGAGCTCTTGCGCTGAGTGCGGGGGCCGGGCCCACCCGCCACATGCCGCGCTGCTCCCT
>VFQP010001402.1_pt1 | contig 32580 bp, 49 predicted proteins | sample 3512351 | NCBI WGS metagenome assembly VFQP01 (sample SAMN10412372, study PRJNA504923) | tailings metagenome | isolation source: Relicate 1 Philex TSF1 revegetated site | place: Philippines: Tuba, Benguet | collected 2017-08-29
AGCAGCCACGGGTGTTGATCTGGTTGAGGACGTCACGTGACGAGAGTGCCACCACAGAGGCGACCCTGCAGTCGCAGCTGGCAGCATCACTGTCAGCGGTGCTGGTGTCCTGTGTGGGGGTGGGTGTTTCTGTGCAGGTGGTAACAGAGTCGTGCTCTGTGTACAAGCACAACATAGGTGTGTGGGTGGTTGCTATGTATATACACACTCAAGTTAAGTTTGTTGTATGCATTTGGTATACATGGATATGTTGTGTGGCATTACCCTTTCTACATATATATGATGTATGTCATTGCAGCGTCAACATCCACAAGCATGGTACATAGCTCACTTGAACACCTCTACACATCATTTTGTGCACACTACCTAACGACATCATCCACGACCTCACTACAGGGTCACGCCTTGCACTTAGGGAGCTCGACGTGTTTCTGCGCGGGGGCCAGGGTGGGCTCGTGGTGGTGGCGTCGCTCGAGCGCCTTGCTCGACGACCCGAGGAGCTGGAGGAACTACGGGGCAGGTTGCTAGGAGCGAGGGCATCGCTGGCGACCGTGGAGTTGTTTGGACGGTATGTATGTCATCAGGGTGTGTGGTGTGCGTGGGTTGGTGTGTGTGTGTACGGGTGAATGCCTGTGTTCCTTTCCTTGGAGTATGTGCATATCCAACACCAACACCCAGGGTTGCACCAGCGGGCTTGTCATTCCTCACACTGCCCAAGGACGAGCAACACGCTTGGGGGCGCGACGGCAGCAGCTACGCACAGCTGCTTGCCGAGGCAGAGGGCAACTGGGAGGAGGCCCGGGTGGTGATGCCCACCTACTGGGCGACCAGCGACCGGCAATCGCTGTACACCCGGGTGCCCCACCTTGCATCCCGGGCAACCTGGGCTGCGGCCAAGAGTGAGGTGGAGGGCCTGAACAAGCTGCTCGGTGCTGTTTTAGACGGTGCACATGCCGTGCCATACATCCGCACCAGTGGGGTATGTACTTGGGTGGTTGTTTTCAATGGACAAGAGGGGCGTGTCTGTTGTCACACGTATTGATACACCCATGCCTCGTATCATGCATCACCACCTCCGAAACAACAACACCCACAACCACCTACCCAGGCGCCCTTTGGTGTGTCCCAGTGCTCTGTGTCGGGGGCGGCACCCACAGGGGCCAGCGACGATGGGGGCCTGAAAAAGCAGTGGGAGCTCGTGAGCACCCTGCTGGATGGGCACCTGGGCCCCGTATCGCAGCACACCAACACCCCAATATCGCGTGTCGATATTGGGGAGCACCCGCTGCTGCAGCTGCTCAACGCCGTCCCCGACAGCAGCATATTTGTGGCCAGCAGCAGCGACCGCTTTTCGCGGCAGCCAGGCCACCTGGAGCAGCTCAGCCTGGGGTTGGAACAGAGCACTTGGGTGCTGTTGGCCGAGGTCAACGTGGCTGCGGCCATTGCCGGGTGGGATCATCAACCCACCCGGCCCCGAGGTGCTCAACCACCCCCCACCCCTGCTGCAGCGTGCACTTGGCCTTGATGGCCCCACCATTGCCCGCCTCGACCCCGTTCTGTTGCGCCAGTTCAACCTGCGTGCCGCCTGTGCCCTGTTGGTGTCGCTGCGGATGCGTCAGACAAACGGCGTAGTTTTGCTGCCCACCAACCTCTTGCATCATATGCGAGAGGGGGGCCTGGTGGCAGAGGTGCTGGAGGCAAATGAGGAGCAGGATGCACACTTTACATATACGCACACCAACAGCTTTGGTGGCAAGTGTGTGCCCGGTGCAGAGGGCTTGGTGGCTGCTGCCAAGTTGGCGATGGCGCGTGCACATGCCGCCAACAAGGACCCCACACAGCGGGAGGGCATACCGTGGGAGGAGCTGCAGGCGGTATGTGGGTGGTGTGGTGTGTTTGGGGAGGGAATGTTGTCGTAGTAACATGGTGGTGGGGGACATGATGTACAGAGTCTGTGGTAACCAACTGATGCACACCCCCAGGGCATTGATGCAATGGCAGCAGGTCACAATGTGTTGTTGCTGCGTGGTGCAGAGGGGTATTCCTGTGACCATGTGTGCAAGACTGGGTGTGTGCAGCAGGGCTGCCAATGCACCTGCACCAAGTGCACCAATGCCCGCCTTTCAGCATGCGTGTGTGGGGCAGTGTGCTTGTCCGTGTTTTGCCCTTGCCAATGTACCATTTGCAAGGAGCACCGCACCAGCCCCTCACCGCGCACTTCCCCTGCCCTTGCCTCTGCGCCCTTGGTGTGCTGCAAGAATTGTAGCGCACCCAAGGTCAAGGGCAAGTTTACAAAGGGCCTGTGCAACAGCTGCTATTGCAAGCAGTACAAGGCAAGTGCCCCCACCAAAAAGTGTGCGTGCGGGTGTGGGCAACCGGTGCCGAAGGACGACCGCAAGCACAAGGGGCACGCAACACTTGTGTGCATGGAGGGCAGCCGCTTTGCAGGCATGTGTGGTTGTGGCAACCACTTCAAGCACATCAATCAAGACATGTGCAAGTGGTGCATGGACAAGAAGGCCAACAGGTGCAGGGCAAGCGGCGGCAACAAGCGCCAACGCGAGCAGCAGTAGTGTGTGTCACCAAACTCTTTGCTGTCACGAGATACACCCTACTTTTGTCTCTATATGTGAACCTACCTTAGCAGCTTCCCTGTTATATTGTTTTCCCTTGTTTCCTGTTGTATAGATTTGAACTGTGACAACACTATCCTCATTGTTGTCAACTTGTTACATAGGTATGCTGTAAGCCACCACTCAATAGCCACCAGTAGTATTCCCTGACATTTGCCAACCATCCATATTTGGCTACGTATGTCATTCTCACTACTAACGCGCTCTCCTTTTTCCACGTCCACACCATGACAGTGTGGTGTAGGCAGAGGTGATGGTGGCCCATGGTGTGGGATGAGGGAGGGTGGACACTTGCGAGAGAGCACCAAGACACCGCAGCAAACAACAACTCCACCACCACCACACTCTCTACACCCACCGGCATGCTATGTGTATGCATACGGACTTGTTACACTCAAAGACTTGGAGCACGGGGGACATCACCGTGCACACTCCTACAACGGGCCCGAGGTCCTACACAACAAACCACCGGATCGGAGACCATCCACAATACAACATGGATGGGAGCAGATATGTCCACCACATGTTACAACAAGTTGCTCACGCGCACCCCCGCCCCCTCCACCACCACCCCACGAACCACCGACGCCAGCTTCCCCCGCCGATCCAGCGCCAACGCCAGCCGATGCGACTCCACATCTGGCCACACATGCAGCCGTATCGCCTCTTCCGGCAACGCGCGTCCCTGCTGCAAATCATGCTCCCATGCGCCCACGTGCACGTGCACCTCCACCCCCTGGGCAGCCCGCACTGCTGCGTTGCATCGGTTGCTCAGCGCATCAAGCCACGCCTGGGGCTTGCCAGGCCGAATAGACGACGTGGCCATGGAGGTCTGTGGACAAAACGCAACCACATGTGTCGCCAGGTCACTCGCAAGCAGCGCCCCGGTCGCCCCCATGCTGTCCCCCAGCATCACTCTCCGTGTATACCCTTGCACACACTGCTGCAGCTTGCTGTAGTACAGCGTATCAAACAGGACATCGTCTCCCCCATGATACCATGCACGTGCAGGGTCGACCACGTAGAGCACGTCAATGTTGTGCTTGTGATCTTCGGGTATGTCTAGCCGGGACAACAACCCACCCCAGTTGGGTGTTCCAGGGGCACTCCCAAACGCCACCACTATCGTATCCCGGGTTGTACGGCTCTGTGGACATGTAAACAACCTGGTCAGCTTGAAATAGCCCGGCTGCCCCGACACGATGCGCCGACTGGGGCGGATGCCAGAAGAGGTGCCTACCACGTGCGCATCATCATCCACACCAACCACAACCACGTCAGAAGTTGCCCCCACATGCAATCCACGTGCATTGTCCTCGAGCCAGAGTGTGCGCAACGACGGCAGCGAGGACGCCCACCCGTGATCATGGGTCAACCGATTGCCATACGCCCACACTGATTCCAGTACCGGGAGATGCTCCACCTCTGGCAAGCTCGTCAACGCATTATCTGCCACAGACAGCTCCTTGAGGCTCGGCAAGCGACACAAGGAAGGGGGCAGACACGTGAGACGGTTACCCTGGAGCCACAATGCCTGCAGTGCGAGCAACCCATCCCACACATCTGGTAGCGTGGTCAGCGCGTTGCCATGCAGGGCAAGCTGTTGCAAGGATGCAAGGCTCCCAAGTCCCTGGGCGGGGAGCTCTGTTATGCCATTGCCACCCGCTGCCAGCTCTTGTAATTGCAACGGAAGGGCCTCTGGCAGACGCGTGATGCAGTTGCCCGCGATGGACAGCTGTGTGAGGGCGACGCACCGGTGCAGCTCTGTCGGCAGGGAGGTGAGTAGATTGCCATGCACCCACAGACCCTCCAGGTGGACGAGGGAACAGAGGGCATCTGGGAGCTGCTGCAACATGTTGCCAGCCACCTGCAGGCGTCTGAGGTTGGTCAGGCGGGCGATGCTGTCTCCCCCAAGGGTGTGCAGTGCATTGCCTGCCAATGTCAAATCCTGATGGTGTGTGTATGTGGTGGATACACCACCACCCCCAATGCTGGGTGTGCCCACAGACACACCTCGAGGTCACCCCCAAGGTCAAACACTGCATCGGGGACGGTCGTGAGGCCCCAGTCACTGAGATCTAGGCGCCCTGTGCTCGATGCAATAGACAGCTTGACGTCCATGGCGCGTACTGCTTCTTCCTTGGTCAGGGCACGGCATGGTATACCATTGGTTGCACCCGCTCGGTGGGGAGGTGATAGACCCCATGGCGCAGAGGATAGCAACATGGGCCTACTTGTGCCTGGCAATCCTTGCAGCTGCATTCATTGCTTTTTTAGTGGTGTTGGGTGGGATGACTTTTGTTGTTGGCTGCTGCTGTGTTGGATTGCTAGGAGGGGTCTTGTTTGACTGGGTCAGATACTCGTTGACAAGAGCCAACGCAACGGCACCACCCACAATCGTGACCACGACACCAATCATAGGAGGGGGTCGAATGAAAACAAAGGCGTGCCAAAATAAGAGAAAAAACGAGCCAACAACTCCCCATCACTAAAACATATGTGTACTCGCCCTCAAGTATTTATAGCAACATGTGTCGCCAGTCGATAGACTATGGTGTAATAGTACCAATATGAGTTGAACAGCCACACTGCGTTGCATGATGTTTGATCAATTGCACACAATGTGGTTGCACACTCGTACCAAGCAGCTCCCCATTGTGTTGTTCATATGTATCCAGGTTGGCTACCGTGATATACCCCCCCCACACACAACAACACCTTCTTACGCGCATACCAATCCCACCATCCTGCCACCTACCACAGTCGACACGTGCCCAGCAGCTCCCCAAACCGTGCAACCAATCCCTATGGGAGGTCATCAGCAGCACCCCCGCCCTTAGTGTTGAAGAATCACTGGGCCGCAGCTCTTTTTCAGGCAACTACACCCTCATTCGTGACCTGTATCAACAGACATATGGCAACTTTACCGCCATTGTGCCCACCGACTCGTATGTGGGGGGGGAGGGGCACACCCAGCCATAATGTGTGCATATCTACTGTGTGCATATGTACGGACACATGCAGTCACATGTGCATCCACATATACGTACTCACATCCACAACCCGCACCTACCCCTCTCAGTTCCTATGGCCTCCAACCCAGTGACACTCAATACTTCAACAGCTTTTGGGATGAATTCCTCTGGAATGGAACAGGCATAGGCACTGCAGGCAACCCAGTCCCGCTAAACACCGCCCTCCGTGAAATTGTGCGCTCTCCAAAATCTGAAAGTCTCGTGCTCTACCACATCCTCCGAGGCAAATGGACTGCACAACAGCTGCTGGCACTGGGCACTGTCAATTCCCTCCTGGGGGAGGTGCTCAACAAGTCATTCCCCTTGACATTCACAGCCGACCCGGGTAACAGTTCTGTGGTCAACGTTGCTGGTGTGTATGGGAGTGCGGGACCATTGTCGGCACCAATCCACGCGTGTAATGGGGTGTTGTTTACCACCAATGCCACGCTTGTGCCTACAGCAAACATGAGCATTGTGCCAGAGGTTTCGACAGGGGTGGATGCGAGTGAAGTGATTGATGCACCTTTTTTATTGGCGCAGGGCTTTAATTTTTCATCACGAGCACCTATACCATGGATTCCTGCATCTTCCTTGATTGCAGGTGTGTGGAGGGGGTTGTCAGGTGGGGGTGTACATGAGCCCATACCACTGTACCCTACTGACCACCGCCCCCACAAACCACCCCCATACAGGGTCCCCCTTGTTGTTCTCGCCAGACCCCCTGCTGGCCCCTGCCCCCGCACCATCCAACACATCCACGGAGACACCATCCCAAGAGGGCAGTGGGGTGCCGGTTGGGGTGGTGGTGGGTGTGGTGCTTGCAGCAGTGGTGGTTGCTGTGGCAGTGGTGCTAGTGGGGTTGTTTATAGTGCGAAGGAGACGACGACGAGCAGGGAATGCAATGTATGTTGTTGTGGGTGTACGCATGTGTATGCATGTGCAAGTATATTGTACAGACACACACCCCCAACACACCACCTCAAAACACCCCCCACACACCACAGTCTGTTATCCAACGACAAGGATGCCAAACAGGAGCGCCCCTCAACTACACCAACCACCAACACGTTGCACGATGTGATCATCTCCACCACCACCAGTAACCCACGGTCGGGCGAGCCCCAACCCCAACACAACACAACCCTCCTCACAGCCAGCAGCGAAATCATACAACAGCTGCTGCATGACCCAAGCAATGACTCCAACACCTCGTGGGAAATCCCTATGCCCGAAATCACGCTCGACACCAACCCGGATGGGTCACCTGTCAAGCTCGGCCGGGGTGGGTTTGGGGAGGTGTACCGGGGCGTATGGTGTGGGTCCATCCCCGTGGCGGTCAAACATGTGTTGACCGGCGCTGACCAATCAGGGGACACGTACAAGCAACTGGCCAAGGAAATTCGCATACTGCGAGGCTGTCGTAATAGCAATATTGTGCAGTTTTACGGGGCGTGTATAGGGCCGAGGAAGAGCGTGGGGGACGCTGATCAGCCCAGACCCCCTCGTACGCTCATGTTGGTGACGGAATACATGCCTATGGGTGACTTGTTTGCGGCGCTCCAGGGTGCAAGGGGGGCGGCATACCGCTGGAACAACAAGTATGACGACCTGCTGGTTGTTGGTGATGTTTGGCTGTGTGGTGAAAGCAGGGTATACTAGGGCAACACGCTCTACACCTGTCACTCCGTCCCTCACAATAATAACCACTCCCTTACACACCCACACACACCCTGCACATAGGGGTCGGTTTATTGCCCTTGATGTTGCACGTGGCTTGACCTACCTACATGCCCGCCGCATTGCCCATTTTGACCTCAAGTCACCCAATATACTCCTCAGCAGCAACCACACTGCCAAAATTGCCGACATGGGCATGTCACGCACACTGGCAAAGGATGTGGTCACCAAGAGTACCACCATAGGCACGCTTGCATGGGCTGCCCCAGAGTTGCTGATTAATACTCGTATAAGCTCTGCAGTGGATGTGTATTCGTTTGGTGTGGTGCTGTGGGAGCTGGTGACTGGGTTGGTGCCCATGCGGGGACGTATGCGAAGTTTGAGGTGGGGGGGGGTGTTGTGTTGATGGGGTGTTGTGTTGAATGGGGTGTTGTGTTGATGGGGTGTTGTGTTGATGGGGTGTTGTGTTGAATGGGGTGTTGGAGGGGGCGTGGAGGGGGGTGTTGTACATATCCATTGGTAACTCGTATATGTATGCACACGGCATTTTCACACGCACCGCTCCTGTTGCCCACAGGCCCAATGTTGACTGTCCAGAAGCAGTGGTTCAATTGTACCTTGACTGTACTGCCCTTGAAGCAGAAGACAGACCCACAGCACAGCAGCTATACTCCCGTCTGCATGCTATTGTCATGGGGACTGATGATGTACAACCAACACATGCTGGTGGTGGTGATGGAGGTGATCATGCTGGTGCTGGTGATCATGCTGGTGGTTCTCATGCTACATCAGCAGCACAAGGAGCAGCCAGCGGCCATGAGAAAACACAACACACTGCTGCACACACAAGGGGCACTGAGTCTGCCGATGCTCAGGGGGCTCCCCGAACACATGGTCATGTTCCACATGCAGGTGATACGGGTGATGCCAGTGTCTTTGCACATGATCATGCGTTGCTGTCAGCATCCACCACGGTGTTCTTTGCAGATGACGACAGCGATACAGCATGACGATGTGTTTTTTTGTGTACTTGATTATTCTTCCACATGGTGATGTATATTCATGATGTGCATTCATAATGTGTGTGTGATTATATATTGTTTTCTGTCAAATACCTGTGATGAGCCACACTGCATTTGATACTACCCGGTAACACCATTGCTGCGCTCGGAAGCCCATAGTCAGAAAAGGTAATGTTACCATCAGTAGCCACACCAGTAGCCACACACAGCAATGAAGAACAACACCACACACAATACATCCTACAATTACAATTTCCCCACTGCTCTGTTGTAGCAAATGGCAGCACCAGAGATCATCGCAAACAACACATACATCCCAACTGTGACCCACAAATCGTGCACAGTCTTGGCCTTTTGGTCCTCATAGGGCACGATTGGCTTGGTTGCTACATCATACCACTCGCCCACGTGTCTGTGTTTGGGACAAGTACGTGTGGGGGCAGGTTATGGGGCAGGTACTTGTGAAAGCACGTACAAGGTTGCTGCATCACATCCCTATCACATCCCCATCTACAACAACACGTACGGGTAATCGTGCCCAATCAAGTATGCAAGTAGTGACAAAAACATGATGCCAAAGATGGACGTGCCAAAGCAAAACATAGACCCTGTGTGAGGTGCAAGAGAATGTGGAACATCAGGGTTGTTGTTGTTCTGCAGGCCCTATCGCCAACCTCACATACCTACTGGCCCGCACAAATTCATGGTGATCTACGTTGCACGTGTTTCAGGGGGGGGGGTATTGCAGATGCCCTACTCTCAATGCCCTACTTGCCCCACTCACTGTACGACTATCCTCGTGATTTTATTACTGTTGTGTATACAGCGTGTGTCGTGCAGAAAAGAATGTGTTGTTCAAAGTACCAAAATACAACTAGGCGTTTTCGTCACTGCTCAAGTCACTCTCGCCAACAGGTTCTTCCTCACCCCCACTTGATTCCAAATCCCAATCCTTCATCTTGGACCGCCCACGCACCCCGTCATATGATTCCTGCAACACATCCCACTTGGGGTTGCTTGCGCTTGCACCACCTTGTGCACCACGCCCTCCCTTGCCCGTTGCCACCACCCCACCACCACTACCCCCACCACCTGCCTGTTTCAGCTGCTTGAGAAAATCTGCTTTGCTCAATACTGACCCGCCCTTGTCCAGCACGCCAGCTGCTGCTGTGTGTTTGTGTGCATGCTGTGCTTTGGTGACGGCGTTAAACAGCTGCACCACGCCCTTGGTGGCCACTCGCAGCAGCACACGCTCTTGTGCGTCATGCTTTGGATCTTGTCCTTGCCGTGGTACAGCCTTTGTTTGTGACGGGTGATTCATGTTCTCGGATGGTAGGCAGGTCTTGTGCTTGTTGAGAACATGCACCATGTGTCTCTCTCAAACAGAGCCCCACATACCTTGCGCCCTCTTGTTTTTAATTCCTTACGCAGCCGTTTGGCTTCTCGTGCACCTGCATCTGCTGTGGCTTCCTCTGCTGTGCGTTTGGCTGCTGTCCTACTTGCCTGGAGGGGGGGGGCACACATAGTGGGAGGTGCACCCATGGCGGTGTTGCACACAAGGTGGTGTGTTGCTGTGTTGCGTCAAGTACATGAGAGAGTACATGACTGCCCTCAGCAACCTCAACAACACATACCGCAAGCACCACATTGTCGCCACCCCGGGCAGCAGCAGCATCAAGAATCTTCCCAACTGCTTTCGCCAATGCTGCTGATTTGCCCCGAGGCAAGACACCCTCATCATCCTCATGACTGCTGGGCTGATCATCATCCTCATCCATGTCGTTGTCATCCTCCTCATCATCATCCGCACTGCTTGCCTGTTGGTCATCCTCTTGGTCATCCTCTGTGTTGCATGCATGGGATGTGGTTGCTGCCAGGTGTGACGCCCGGTGCCTCAACAACCACCTCCACAACCACCTCCACAACCCAGCCAGCATCAGAGAGTACAATATATAGTCATCACACACGCGTGTGCGTCAGACAGCTCCAATAAACAAAGCTCGTCATGTGCTGGCGCTCAACAATCCAGTGGAACACAACACCTACCTTGATTGTTGTCGTCTGTCATGTCGTCTTCTTCAAGATGCTCCATGTTGTCCACCTCTTGCTGCAGTTGAGGCAGCAGCGCCTCTGCGTTGCTGTGAGAACCCATCAATGCGGCTGCCATGTCGTGGTGGTGGTGTATGTGGTGGTGTGTTTTCCACAATAGTTGATTGGTTGTACGATACAGAACAAGATTAATACGCCCAACAGCAGTCAGGAATAATTTTTTTAACCTATACCCGTTGTTTGTTGTTCACTCTCCTCTCGCAGTACAACGCATTATCGTGCTGCTTGTATGCACCTCAGTAATTCCACCCACCCTCCCAACACCATGCACCACACGCACAGCGCATTCCGCGTGCATGCCCCACCAACACATGGCCCGTCGTCCCGTACACGACGCCACGCCAACCACAACACCAGGGCTACTGCAGAAAGCCAGACCCCACCACCCACGGCCAATCCAAGCCAGCCCTCCCCAAGGGTCAACGTCATCCCTCACTCTCGCTGGGCAGATGGTGTCCCTCCCGTCATGGGTGGCCATTTGATGGCCTCGGGCACAGTCTCACCCCTGAGCACCAGCAAGGCCCCCGGGCGTGAAGCGGATGCGTTTCTGTTCTACTACCCCCCAGCCAACGCCGATCGGGTGTGTGTTATGCAGTACATCAACGCAGCCGCCGCGTCCAGTGGGTTGGTGGAGCTTCTTACAACTGCATCTCGTGATGCCGTTGCAGCACGTGGTGTTTTTACCATTGCCATCAGTGGTGGCAGCTTGATAGAGGTGTTGAAAGCGTTGCGAGGCAGCATCAAGGACATTGAGTTTGGCAAATGGCATGTGTTTTTTGTCGATGAACGCAACGTGAGCAGCCACGACAGCCCCGACAGCAATTTTGGTGCAGCACGAGATGCATTCTTGGAACGTGTGGGCGTGCCTGCTTCACAAGTGTATGCGCTCAAGCCCGGCATGCCCGTGGAGGATGCTGCCATTGAATACGCAGGCAGGATGCTGGGGTTGGCCGACAGTGTCTTGCCACGCACAGAAAACGATTTGCCTGTGCTTGATGTTGTGTGCTTGGGACTGGGACCAGATGGGCACGTGGCATCCTTGTTCCCCAATCGAAGTCAAGTGGGGGACATCAGTGGCCGGTGGGTGCTGCCTGTGCCCAACAGCCCCAAGCCCCCTGCAGAGCGCATTACATTTTCCTTGCCAGCCATCAACGCAGCACGTCAGGTGGTGTTTGTGGCGACTGGGTTGGGCAAGGCCGATGTGGTGCAGCGGGTGCTCGAAACGCAGGCCCTCCCGGGGGCCCTGCCGGCGCAGATGGTGCGACCGGTGGATGGGACCGTGACGTGGGTGCTGGACGCAGAGGCTGCACATGAGCTGCACGTGGGGCAGTGGGAGGATAGCAAGGCGTTTCCCAGGAGCACGGTTGGTGGGAAGAAAAAGTAGGGAGGATGATGACGACGTGATGATGGTGATGATGTTGTTGGATGTGTTGTGTTTTCACAGATATGTAACCACAATTGGTCTGCATGGTAGATACAAGAACCATCATGAAAATACAAGCAATCATCATACATGGGGGGGTGGCAAGCAGCAACATCATCCTACACACACCAATGGCAACCATGTACGACCTACACCTGGTGTCTAATACACCTCATAGGGCACACATGAATACCCCATCTAGACCACAATGTCAAACCACAGGGGAGAACAAACCAGAGGCATCTTATTAAAAACCACACAACCGATCTGTGTCACAAGTCCACCTCAAAAATCCACCTAAAAACAATCCACCTGGACAAATCCATCTCAAAACGCATCCAAGTCCTCTGCAGCAGCAATATCACCCCACCGCACCCCATGCTTGGCCGCCAGGTAATGCGCACCAATGGGGCCCCGGGACCCATACGGATACAGTTCAGGGGCCACCTGTCGCTCTTCAATTTCTTTGAGCACAGGGGTAAACAGTGCCCATGCTGCTTCCAGTTCGTCATTGCGAATGAAAAGGCGTTTATCACCGTTGATGACATCCAGGATGAGACGCTCATAGGCATCTGGGAGGGGTGCATCCGAGTAGCGGGACCTGTGTAGGGTGTGTGGGGGGGGAGGGAGGGGGGGGAGTGAAGAGCATATGCGTCAGAAACAGGGTGTATATGTGACAAAACATGCATGCTGATGAGAAGCACTGCCAAATATCATACATCCATACACATCTCGCCCACGCACCCACGCAACACCCACCCACCCACCCCCACCCCACACACACACCCACCCACAAACATATCTCATACTTGTATGTTAGGTCCAGTTTAGTCACATCCAGCCTCAACCCCAGTCCTGGCACCTTGTTATTCACTTTGAGGTAAATTGCTTCATTAGGCTGAATGCGAATAACCTGAGGTGACCAATGGGGTGGTGGGGTGGGTGACTCCAGTATACGCACAGGATGTCTCACAAACAGATCCTCCACAACCAGCCACTAGAAATCACTCACAATCACAATAAAAACTGAAACCAGTCACTCGCAATAACAATCAAACCAATCACTGTCAATCACCACATCATACCAGTTCATTGGTTGCACGATCCAAATCCAAACCCAGTTTGTTGTGGTATAGGTTTCCAGGTACATGTCGAAATTGCACTCTGATTTCTGCCATGCGACTCGCCAATGCCTTGCCAGCCTGATGTATGAGTAATAAATACATGTACATACATGTATGTATAACAAAGATAGAATGTGTGTGGATGTGTGTGGATGTGTGTGGATGTGTTTTTGTGTCTGTATGCGATACATGATGCATACAATAGCCACCCAACATGCATACAATACCAACAACACCCAGGATATCCACATCATCACTGCAACCAAGAACAACAACAACAAACATGATATACACACCCTCACCACACCACCACCATCACCCTTCACACCACCCACCCACCACCCACCCTCCCCACCTTGAGCAAAAACGGCACCCCATCCCATCGTGCATTGTTGATAAACATGGCAACCGTAGCAAACGTAGGGGTGAGGCTGTTGGGGGGTACCGTAGGGTCATCCAGGTACCCCGGGTAGTGGGTTCCCCCTGTTGTGCGGGCCCGGTATTGCCCCAGCACCACATCATCCAGGGTGACCTGCTTCATGCAGCGCAGGACTTTGACTTTTTCATTACGAATGTCCTCTGCTGCCAGGCTTACCTGGTGAGGGTGTGGGGGCATGTGTGGGTGTGAGGGTGTGAGGGTGAGTGTGGGGGTGTGGCTGGGGACGTGTGTGTATGCTGGGAAAAAACAACGTTGTGTGTTTTCAACAATCAACAGTCACATACACTGTGCACAATACAGTCCCAGTACACAAGCAACAGTACAGTGTACATACGGGGGGCTCCATGGCAAACAGGGATACAATTTGCAACAGGTGGTTCTGAATCACATCCCGGATGATGCCGTACTGGTCAAAGTACCCACCCCGGCCATCGGTACCAAAATCCTCACTGAAAATGACCTGGTGGGTAGTAGTGGGGAGGTGGTGGTGAAAAGAAAGGGGAGGTGGTGGTGAAAAGAAGAGGAGAAATGTGCTGATGCACCACAAGAGAAGGATGCACATACATGTATGGAATGTGTAGGTCTATATGTATATGTAAGTCAAGCACCCACCCACCCTATTCACGCACTTCCCCTCCCTCATGTACACATACATCATCACACCTGCACATTCCGTATGAAATCCCGACTCCACAGTGGCTCAAACACCAAATTGGCAAACCGAAGCACAGTCAGATTTTCAATAAGCTCCTTGCCCAAGTAGTGGTCAATGCGATACATCTGGTCCTCTGTCAGGTACTTGTATAGCTCAGTGGAGAGTTGGCAAAATGACTCACTGTCACGTCCAAAGGGTTTTTCCACAATGACGCGACTCCATCCATTGCTGGGGGGGGGGGGGGGGGGGGTGTAGTACAAGGAGTATGTGGGTGTGGCGTGGTTGTGAATAACATTATAATGTGTGTGTACAGGACAGATATACCAACAACATACAACATCCATGCAACATACACAATCACACCAGCTCTACTCACCCCCTTACCCACCAACCAACCCACATACCTTGTCATTGCACACTGTGATGCATACTGTGCCACTGTTGTAAATATGGAAGGGGGGATTGACAAGTAGAACAGTCGGTCTGCACAGTGATACCCACCCTCTTGTTGTTTGAGTCGTGCATCCAAGGCACTGTATGAATCTGGGTTGTCATACTGACCCTACAGTGTGTGGGGTGGGGGTGGGTGATGAAGGATGTGGGGGGGGATGGGTTGTTGCGCATGATGGGGTTGATGTGTGTGTGTGTGTGTGTGTGTGTGTGTGTGTGTGTGTGTGTGTGTGTGTGTGTCAACGGCAGTGGTGGGGCACAGCAGAGAGACCAAGCAACATAGAATAGCAATATAAAACAGTACACCTACCGCTACATAAAAACAACGTTCTATAAACTTGTCAATCTTGTCCCCACAGTCCCCCCTGTGGAGGTGGTTTGTAACACGTGATGATGATGACACTTGACGATGATGTTGATCAAGTACACGTCAACATACAACACACAAACTCAACATACGCATGGTCCAAGCGGCACGTCAAACTGCCCATGATGGTGTCAGCAAAATCCTCATCACTGAATGCTGTGCGGCTAAACCCATATATGTAAAAGTGCTCAGGCAGCATACCCTCGTAGTACAATGCAAAGAGCGCCGGGTAGATCTTCTTCTTGGCCAAATCGCCCGAAGCACCCACCACCACAATGCTCAGACAGTTTTGTTTCCAGTTTTCTGGTTGCAGGCCGTAGACCTGCATGTTGCGAAAGCCGGGGGTGGAGCTGATGGTGTCATCATCGCTGGCTGATGATGTGTCAACAGAGACACCATTGCTCATGCTTGGCTGATCTGGATGTGTTGTGGTGGAGCATAATGTATCTGCTGCAATGTTCCTGCAATGTTTCTGCCATAGCAGCACACACACATACCTGTTGATGGTGATGCACTGGCACATGCCATCTCACGAAGCCTCCTAGCAATGGAAATGAGTGCATTTGTTAGTAACGGTAGCTCTTTATGTTGATCACAACAATACAAAACACACCTTGGCACACCCAGTCGCCCCTGAACCAGGTGATGGCCAACCCTATTGCAACCTGGTGCGTTGTACACATGTTTATTGCTCAGCTTGGCAACGCGCACATGTGATGGGGATTGTGTAGACGAAATGTGCGTCAACATGGCGGCGATTGTGGCTGTATCACCGCAGGTTAGAGGATCTTGTGTCGGTGATTGGTTTACCACACACGAGTAATCAAAATGTTCACAAGATATGCTTTGATTGAGAAGAATGGTACACAAAGAGTGCAATGTTGTACACGAAAATAGAATTTCGCGCGCTTCTTGGTGAAAAAGGGACACTCACCCCAACACCACCACGGAGGCCTTTCCTCCAAGTCGTCCTCTTCCATCTCACATACGCGCTCGCTTCTGTGCAAATCTGGACTGTGCACGCTTGAGAATGGTATGTGCCTCATCATACGCAGGATTGGTGGCTTGTCGCACTGCCTCCAGCCATTGACGCACCCCCGGAGTCAACAGTTCGTCCATGTTGGGTCCCTGTGTTGGTTTGTGTGGGTGGCCATGCAGGAGTGCAAAACAGCAAAGCCATGAATCCCACCCATTGACAACAGCCACTACCTTGACAGCCCCATCCAGCAGCCTCAGCTGCTCCAACTCACAGGCGATCAACAAATCTGCAATACTCGGTTGCGACAACCCACACAAAAACGGCGCTACTGTTGATTTCAGCCACACACGCTCCAGGTCACGCAGGGCATTGCGCAACACGACCTCTGCAGCATCCCCCACTGCTTCGTTCACAGGCAAACCCCGAGCAGGTGCGATGGCCCTGGTGGTGGTGTGTCAAGTGGGTATACAATGGGCATGTATGTTGAGAGGATGTGTGTGTAGGATGTGGGGAGGATGATTATCATGACATCGACAAAACACGCCATGATCAACATGGCATGGACCACCTCCATCCAACATGATGGTGTATTGTTCTCACACACCTATTCCAGCACAGCTTCATAGATCCATCTCTTGTGTTGTTGAAATGCCAGCAAAGCACCGCATCTACATGTGCTCGTGTCTTGAGGTCGAGTGGGTACCAGTGGGCTGCACATGGGTTGGTACTGAGCAAGTAGCGTAGGATGGCAACACTCTCCCACATACAGAAATCACCATCCTGTGTTGATGGCATCATGTGTAGTGGTATATGTTGAGGCGTGTGTCGCGGCAGTTGTGATCAGCCTGACCTGAAATGCGGGGACCTTGCCCAGTGGATTGATTTTGAGAAATTCTTCACTGCGCTGCTGTCCCTTTGCCACGTCCACGCGACAAAACTCCACGGGGAGTTTGTTGACCCTGTTGTTGATCATCATGCAGGTTGGGGAGTTGGTTGACCCTTGTTGTTTTTGATCATGCATGTTTGCTGACGAAAGCAGAACAGCCCGTGTCGTACTTGCAAAAGATCAACACTGTGCGTGTTGGCTGTGACATGACATCACCGTAGAGCTTCATGGTGGGATTGTATTGACTGTATTCGTGTTGACCAACGTTTTATATATGCTGAACACACTCAATTTCTGTACACAATTGCAAACATCGTTACACTGAAACACCGTTACATCACACCCAAGCAACACATCAACAAACATTATCAACAATCAGATCCTCAGCATGCACACCCAACATCTCCCACTGCACACCTATCGCCATATATTACGCCTGATCAACAAGCACATCACAAATGTAAACAACAATCCACTGTGGCGCGACTATGTGCGGGAACAGTTCAAGTCTGCCAAAGACGCCAGCCCCGAACACGCTGGGGCGCTCTTGCAAGTAGCTAAGCTCTACGCCACGTTTTTGCACGACATACAGCATCACAAGGTAGGGAAGAGATGACAACAGTGAAACTCCTGCTGTCCCAACACGCACATCCCCACCACACCCAGGACCTGCTTGTGTCGTACAACATCAGCGTGGACGCCCAGCAACGCAAGCGGCAGCACCTTGCGAGTGTGGCAAACAAGGTAGGACTGCAGATGCCAGAAGGCTTTGCAATGGAGGATCCAGACAAGTAGGTTACACAACACAAACTTGATCATGACAACAAATCTGAACTGCCGTATTTTTCCTGGCTGGCGGGGCTGAAACACATACATGCTCTAGGTAATAACATACACTTGAAAAGCTCAACGGATGACAATGCATGCATGTGCGCAGCGTACACAGTATACATCACACAGCACAACACGCACACAACATACTGTCATGCACAACAAACACAACCTGCATGCTCGCAGCAGGATACATTGCAGCGGCGGCAAAAGATACCAGTTTGGCGATGACAAGAGACAATGCATGCACAGGCGCCTTGCGGCGCGGGGGGGAGGATCACATGCAAAAAATAAATGGAATACAAATCCCATGTATGCGCATTGCAGTGCTCTCGATGTTTTTGTCCATATGCATGTATCCGGGGGGGAGGGGGGTGGGGGCCACCATCTATAAGCATTCAAATGACTGGCAATAAGAAACTTGTCTCCTTCATTGATAACGATTGTCGTTTCACATCATTCACGTTTTGTCAAAACTGGAGCACGTTGCTGCCATGCTCCTCCCCAAACGCCAGACTCTGCAGCTCACGGCTCAACAGGTGGTCTGCAGTGGGGGGTGTTGGCATCATCACGGCTTGAGGCAAGGTTCCAGGATACAGTGGGGGTGCCAGTGCATCACCACCAGTATGGCACAGCAGGTCGTGACCAAATCCATTGTCATTATTATACGCAACACCCCTGATGGGATGTTGTTCACTGGCGTTGCACAGGGCAATTTGGAGCGCACGCTGCAGGGGTGTTGCCATGCCAAACGCATTGCTCAACGATGCCTCGTCAACACAACCAAATGGAGAGGTGAGTGGTATGGGTGTAATGGTGGGAGGGGGGGGCATGGGACCCAGCGTGCGATCCGTCTTGGGGGTGTAGCAGAAAAAGGACAGGGGCTTGGCGACTGACGTGTGGGGTGCCGTGGCGGTCCGCTCGAGGGTTGGGGTGCCGGCGCGGCTTGTCGTCACGTGCGTGGGGGATGACACGGCGCGCAGTAGGGCGGGGTTGCTGGGGAAAAGTTGTGCGGGGGTGTCAAGGGTTGGCGGGGTGCAGGAGATGGGTGGGAGCGAGAATGCGGAAAAAAGGTGGTGCTCCGACAAAGGGGGGCTTTTGGAGGAGGTGCTCGAGTCGTGCTCCACCAAGATGCTGGCAGCATGGGGGACCTTGGAGCGCGGGGGGGGCTGGTAAATAAACGTCACCCCTTCCACAACCTGCATCTTGGACACGGATTGACCTGAGGCGGGGATGAAATGGTGTTGTACGGGTTGTGGAGACATTTGCAACACACCTAAAAAAAACATACCACAATATGCGCCCTCGCAGAGCTCCTTGTAGTGCGTGATTGCACTGGAAATGATGCGAACTGCATTCGCCACGCTCTTGTTTGTGCCCTCGATCACAAAGCGACGACAGGCACGGGTGCACCCCACATGCTGCCCAGGACGCTGGGTCTCGGAACGAATGTCAGCGCCAGTCAGCTTGGAAATGGCGCGCACGCTGCTTCCAGAGGGCCCCAGCACAAAGCCCGCACAGAGAAGGGTGCAGCGCATTGACACGCCACCCGACTCGGTGCTGTCAATGGAAATGATGCCTTGTTCCTCGTCTTCAATGCCCTCACTGGGATCGCGGGGACCACTGGGCTGCATGAGCTTGAGGCGCTCTGCCACAGAAGCTGCACGGCGGCCCTTGCGCCCGGGCTGCACCAGACGGGTGGCTGAGATCTCCTGCACGATATCTGCCAACTCGGCAGACTGTGTGGTGTTCTTGTAGGTGGGGATGTGGGCGGTCAGCAACATGATGACGGTGATTCTGTGTGGGGATGGGCAACCGGCATCATCCGGTGATCTGTCATCCACCTGTCCTCACACCTGACATCATTGCGCGCATAGTTGCGTGCACCAACAACGTATACCCACACAACACATCCATCATCTCAAACCGGCCCACCCACGCACCTAAACTCGAAAACGTGGTGTGAACATGAATCAATCCTGGACGTTGTCACAATGAGCTCTCCAGCGACAGGATCGCCGATCTCTCGCCACAAGCGTACTGTACACAACCTGCAGTGGTGATTGGCAAGGCAAAAGTGCCGCTGAGGTGGTTGGGAAGGACACCTACCACCACCAGCCATTGCATAGGCAGCACACGGTCTCAACTCAAAATCCCACACACCTCGGCGCGCTCTGCGGGTGCTGGATGCTAGCACGGGGTCTGACAATGCTCTGTATGGGCGCTGCTTGCACCGAAAGGCCTGGCAAGTGGCAAAACACAACAGTGGGCGTACAGCAGACCGTGTGCAACTTGTTGTGGAAGAGCTGCTGTTGCAATACAGGCGATGTTACAACACAATACAGTGCTTGCAGGACTTGAGAAAGGCCCAAATTGAGGAGGATTTGAAAAGTTTTAAACATCAGCAAACGAAAACAAAGGTTGTACACCCAGCAAATCACCCCAGGGTGGGGTCAGGGTTGTTGACACAGGGAATAACATATCTGCAAGATCTGCTGGTGGTGGTGTGCTCTGTGGTGGTGTGCTCTGGCATGGTGGGTTGGCAGGGAAGAGGGTGGCATCTATGTGGGGCGGGAGATGCAATGGGTCCTCATCATGGTCAAGGAGGCATGTGGGCAGCTGCGGAGCTGTTTGTGGTTGCTGCAGGATTTTGGTATCACCAAGCAACGAGGGCAGGTGCAGCCCCGTGGTAGCATTGGAGATGGGCGATGGCATGGCCACCGCGTTGTCATCGAGGCATGTGGGTAGCTCGACTGTAGGTTGTAGTGGGTTGTTTCCAGATGCTCCTGACCACTGCTGTTTGACTTTTATATCATCATCAACGGCTGCATGGGGAATTTCTGTTGGGGCGGGACTCTTTTGTGGTGCCACTGCTGTTGGTTGTTCATCAGTGGCGGTGGGAAGCGATTCATTGATAGTGATGCATGGCGCAGCAGGTTGCTCCATCCCTGGTGCTGCACCGTCCTCGTTCTCCAACCACCTGAAATCCCAGGGGTTGTATATTGTGGTACATGCATGAACAATGGGTACCATGCAACAACACCCCTACCTGTACTTGCCCTCGACCAACACAATACGAGTGGATCCACCCTCCACAAACTTGACTGTGTGCAGGTTTTGCACGCTGTTGAACGACACCACCACGCCCCTGTGTGTATGTACACCTCTGTTTACAACACCACCTTTTTTACTCCCGCGCCCCCCCACAAAACGACCTACCGTCGCCACATCCCCTGCCCCACGTCAAACTCCACCAGCTTGCCCCAGTCTCGCAGCCGCTTGGGTGCCGCATCCAATGTTCCCCGACACGAGGGCGCCCCACACATGCACCGAAACGCCTCTGCAAGCTCCCCCAAGCCGGCATGTTCAAACCGATAATCGTATGTAATTTCGGTACCAGCTGGTATTTGTTCCTTGGCAAACAAAGCCACCCGAACCTCCCCAGAAGCTGCATCAGTCCATTTCTGTGCCTCACAGTTGGGTTCGCAGCTGCTGTTGACAAAGCGGACCAAGTTGCCCTTGCGTGCGGCGTCGATGATGCGACCCGGCCCCAGTGCCATCATGTAGAAATCTCGGGTGTTGGAATGTTTGGCGGTGGCAAGGCGGCGGCGGTACTCTGCCATGTCAATCACCTCCCTGTGAGGGTATGTCGTTTTCAGAACGGATGTTTGCTTTTCGCCATGTAACACCTCATACCCCAAATATTCAGCAACAAATGCGCCCCTGTTGATATCCTCACACGTCCTGAGCCCAAACCCACAGTGGTCTGTGCGAAACACCTCCAGCTTGGGGCACGGCAGCAGATCAAAAGGCTTGTTGGTACATGCATCTCCCGCAGGGCACTGCTTGATGTCACACAGCACATGGGTGCTGCGATTCAGGCAATAGCGGCCACAGGCAATGGAGGGGGAGCCACCCGCTGCAGCACGGCGGCCGTCAACCACTCCGGGGCGGGGTGGGGGACGACATGCACACACCTGGACGTCCTCCTTGCCTGGCTTTCTGGGACGCAGGGTGGCAGGGGCATAGACGAGGCGCTTGATGTGTGTGTAGGGGGGTGGGGTGACTGCGGGACCCAGTGCAAGGGGGCGACGCTTGGGGACTGTATTTTGTGTGTGTGGGTGTTGGATGTGTGTGGTGTGCCTGGGTGTACATGACGTACCTGGTTGGTCTGTGGGGTGGGTTGATGGGCTCCGTTTTTGTGCGCGTGGTGGTGGGGGTGGTGGGGGCGGGGGTGCGTGCACGCCGGTGTGGTAAAACCACCCAGGTGGTGTGCACTGAAACTCGAGCAAGTGTACGAGCTGTTTTTTTTGGGGGGGGGCATACACGTGTGAACCAATGTGAACCAATGTGGTGTACTGTGCACAATAACCCTACCTGCACCAGTGCGGCTGTAAATCGCTTGAGTAATCGTGTTTGAAAGTGGTAACGCTTGGCAATCCCTGCCTTCCACTCACATTGCTCTGATTCAGTGACCCAGGCAACCTCGGCAGCTCCAAAAAACATGACAGGGGTGTCTTGGCCCTTTTTGCGTGCAGCTGTGGCGAGCCCTGGGTGCTGTCCTGCAGCTTCCAGGGACATGAGCTCTGCCTGTGGATGTGGGTGTGGCGTTGTGGGGCATATGTGGTGTAGGCCACCGGCTGATCAAACAACGACGCACCGGCCACCATGGGTAACCCTGAACACGTGCCCATAATATGTTTGTTCCCTGCACTTTATTGCTGATTGATTCTGAAGCCACCTGATCAGTGATTGTCGTGTCTTTGTTTGCCATCACACAATGTAATCAAGTTGGCATGTCCCAACGGGCGACAACGGCAATGTGTTGCTCAATAGGATCGGAATGATCAGGCTGTTGCTGTATGATCTATGGCAGCAAGGAGGGCTGCAAGTATGAGATTGTGTGCAAGATTGAACGAGATTGAATGTGTTTCTTGCGCAAAAACGGCTCGTGCGTTGTTTTGATCGTGCTGTGCGATGCTGCTTTTATTCATCACTGTTTATTCACGATATGTTTGTGGGGGATGATGTGTATAATTATTGTAGGTACAGCGGGCGTTTGACTTGGTGGTAACAACAGACAGGTTTGTCACTCCACCTGCAGCACAATGTGCATACACATTGTCTCGCCCCCCTTACACTGCATTATTGTTGATGGCATCATTGTTGATACATCAGGCGCAAAACTGCGGTGCCCAAGGCACTGGGCACCTTGTACTGCACCAGACACACACACACACACAAGAAAGCACACAGCACAGGCACCGCACACAGCACAGGCACCGCACACAGCCTGTGCACCTGAATTGCAACACGCCTCCTATGCAGATCAAACAATTCACAGCAATGCGCAACGGTGCTCCAAACACTCTCTTGTGTCATCCCAATTCATCAACAGCTGCACCAAAAAATTTCAGTTTTTCACTTGCTACAACTTACCACATACACAACCACGCAACAAACACACAACCAAAAAGCAACGTACATTGGACAGCAGCCGCCTAGCATCCCCACTCGTATATCCAGCCCAGCACCATGGCAGAGCACAAGATGCGTTGGGGAGATCAAATAGATGAGGATGATGTGTACGTGCCCCCCACGCAAGTGGTAGGGCCAGATGCAAACGGCATTACCATCACCATCGAATATAAAAAGAATGACAAGGGCGATGTGATCAAGTACACCACCAAATCAGAGACCACTACGGTGGTACGCAAAGTATACAAGGTACTGTGGTGTTGTGGGGTGACTGCCATAGACAAGGCATCATCATCATTGCCCCTCACAACAATACAGGCTGCACTTGAACGACGGCAGTGGCAGCGCTTTGGCAAAGCTGCACGTGAGCAAAAGACAGATTCAGTCACAGTACAAGCAGTGGAAGATATTCCCTTTGAGCGGGTATGGGTACGACAGACACAGGATGAGAAAAAGGCACAGGACCTCAAAGAGGCACTTGCACAGTCGGACAAGGCTGTTGCCAGCCAAAAGTATGATTGGGTTGGGTGCAAGAGCTTTTGCGTAAAGTATGCTCCAGAAAGCTCACACCATCCATCCACACATCCCAACACAGTCTCAAAGAAATTCTGATGCGCAAACGCATGGAACGCGAACTCATGGTTGCACGAGGGTTGATGGCGGCACCAGAAAAGCCACCAGAAGAGGTACCACATGGTGGTGGATTGTGCACATGCAGCATACTGTATGTATTTACAACCCCCACACATCCCCACACACACATTCCCCCCACACACAGGATGGCCCAACCCCAAGTGCAGGCCCAGCAGCAGCACCCGTACGACCAGGCGGTTACATCACACCTGCCATGCGCGCACGTATGGCAGGTGGCGATGCATCTGGCGATGCCCTGCGTGCCCAGCGTCGTGACGAAAACAGCGTTCGTGTGACCAACCTATCCCCTGAGGCACGCGAGGACGATTTGCGGGAGTTGTTTTCCCGATTTGGGCAGGTTACACGCGTGTATGTGGCACTGGATCGAGAGCGTGGCATCAGCAAGGGGTTTGCGTTTGTCAATTTTGTGCGCAAGGACGATGCTGCACGTGCTATACAAAAGCTCAATGGGTATGGGTATGCTAATTTGATTCTGCATGTGGAATGGGCACAGCCACGGGAGCAGCGATGAGGGGTTATTGTGCAAGGATGTGGTTGCTGGTGGTCGGAAGAGTGGGTTTTGATGATGCGAGGGGGTACATGTAACTCACAAGTAATCACCAAGTGCACAAGATGAATATGTAAGGAAACCGGTCTGTGTATCACAAAAACACACATGAAGAAGAACATCACAAGCTATATAGTGGCATCCACCAATACTCCCACACCTGTGTTGTTTTCATTACCACTGTTATCATCATCATGGTGTGCACCAGTCTCTATGCAACCTACATACACAAACACCTACAAAACAAGGATAGTACACAACCTACATCCCACCGTGATAACCACACCACCACACCCATGTGGAACAACAGCAACACACAAAACCACCGCTACAAACACACACCTTGCCAGATTCAGGGTACCACCCAACACTGCCTGGTCGTAGAGAGGCAGGTTGGTACATGGCTGGGTCGAGGAAAGCATGGGGCATAGCATCTGCCACATCCAGGGGAATGTTGGTCATACGTGGCTTGTAGCGCATTTGACACCACCTAGTGGTATAGGGGTGTGTGTGTGTGTATGGGTGTATGGGTGTGTATCTTGTTCTGCACATCAAAAACCCTCCACTCCCACCACATCCCCCTCCTAGATCGACATACTTGTGGAATTGGTATATAGTGGGAGTGAGTATGAGCAGCAAGAGGGACCCCATTGTGTAGGCCTCTCGTGTCAACAACATGCATGCAGTGAAAAATACAAATGCCCACAGACAGACACACAGTCGGTCAAAGACATCTGGCCAGTGCATGCCACCAGACTCATAGCTGCGCTCATAGACATACCTGGCAGGGTGGAGGGGTGTGTGGAGAGGGTGTGTATCATGAGGGTGTGTATCACGAGGGTGTGTTTCAAAAGGATGTATCAAGAGGGTGTATAACAAGGTATTTGGAGGAATTGACACACAAAGCCACACAACACCACTGCCACACCCCATACGTACAGCACTTGGTAGCGATACACAATGTACGCCAATGCAAAATACAAAAATGCCACAGGAAGCATAAAGGGGCATATGACAGTATACACCAGTGTGACAAACAACACTTGGAGCTGTATGCCATACTCTCGCCCATATCTCAAATTGTGTACTGCTATTTGCATTGCTTTTTGACGTTTTGTGCGTGTTTCTGTGTGTACGAGGTGGTGTAGGGTATGAGATGAGCATACACGTTGGGGTGTATTGCGTGCAGTGTACAGGTGATGTGCTGTACATACACACCCTTGTCACCACATCCTAGCTACACCACACATCCTAGTTACACCACATACAACCCTGGCACCACAGGTAGGGCCCCCCCACATACTCAATAATCCACATGCAAAGCACAGCCCAGGCACCACATTGTAATGCGGGTAGACAAGTTTCAGTGGCACAATTGCCAATGCACGTATGACAATGTAATTGACAAAGAAGAACGCCTGACTGGCCATCGATATGCCCAACAGTTTCCATACAGCGCCTGTGTGTCAGATGGAGGTGGGGGAGATGTGGTGGATTGGTGGGGGTGGGGTGGGGGGAGACATGGGTATTGTTGGGTGTAGGTACAAGGTGTGTACAGGTGATGACGTTGCCCAATCATCATCATCATTGTAACTCATGCATGCAGCACCATTACAATCATCATCACAACCACAGTCACAATCATCAGCATACTTGGTTTGTTGATGATCAGGTTGATTTGTGCCACAATAGTGCCTGACAAGAGACTCCCCACAAACACATTGAACACAGACCAGTAGAAATATATATCAAGCATTTTGAGTTCAAATTTTGTAAAGGACACCTCCGACCTACGAGCCTGTGTGTGGAGGTGGTATTGCGTGTGGTGCTGCACAGGCATGTCTGATTGACCAGCACCAACCCATTCTGCACCATTACAACACCCACAACACCCACTCTATGATACACCTCCAACCCTCCTCATTTCCTACTATATTTCCCGTTTCCTACAATGTTTCTCCTACAATATTTTCATTTCCTACTATATCATTTCCTACTATATTATTTCCTACTATATTTCTCCCATCATGTTGTGTATCGCATCACACCCGCATCATGTTGTGTATCGCATCACACCCGCATCATACCAGTATCAAGTAGTACAATGTAATGGGCATCACCAGCCCCTCAAAAGCAATGAGCAGCAAGGAAGGCAATGCATTGGTGATGACCCTGCGTACGAGTGCAGTTTGTGTGCAATACCATGCCCAGTACACATTGCTGTTTTCAAGACACAGGGATGAGTCCAATTCTGCCATAGCAGCTGTGTGTGTATATGTGTGGAGGTGTGGGAGATTGTATGTGGGTGATTGTGTGTGGGTGTGGGTGATTTTGTGTGCGTGTGGGTGATTGTGTGTGCGTGTGGGTGATTGTATGTGGGTGTGGCTGTGCAAGACGTCATCAGTCCCCCTTGCAATGCACGTACCCATATACCCACCCATACATACACCCCATCCCACCCACACAACCCATCCCACCCACCCACCCTCCCCACCCACCTGAAAATATAGACACTGGAAACACCACTACCAGTATAATAAATGGCAATACTAGCAGCTTCCTCAGTGACCTCCGCCAATGGGAACGCACCCACAATGCACTCCAATTCACCTCATCAGGCCCAGGTGCTTTTTCTACTGTGAATACTCGACTGCCCTCTGCAAAGAGGTTGGTTTGAGTGGCAATTGCTGCATCACGCTGAGAACTATGTGTGGTTTGGGGGGGGGGGGTGATGCGGGGGGGGCGGGGATTTTGGAAGAGGGGTGTATGAAGGAATTGTGTGTTGCATATGCATGTATATCTAAACATTTTGTGTGTTGTTCACATGGACTCACAAACACACACACCTACACACCACACACCTAAACAAGGCAAAGTATGTTCCAGTCATGGGTCCCTGTGTGATAGCCCCCCTTGCTTGCTCAATTCTCTGTTCTAATTCTTCTTTATGATCAGTGAGGTATGTGATTGCATCATACCGCCTACGAGTTGGGGGGGTTTCGGTGGGAGGGGGTTTCGGTGGGGGGGGATGTAGGTGTGTGAGGGTGTCCGTGGGTGGAAGTTGCATCACAACACCCAACACCCAACACCCACCCACATACGTGTTGAGCAGCCACCCACACAACACCCACCCACACAACACCCACACACGTACTTGTTGAGCAACCACCCACACAGTAGGTTGAGGCAGCAGCAAAAGCGAAACCCAGGTCCCCACCATGATATACATCCACCAATGAGCATGTTGTCAAGGGGACCCACACCCACCTTGCGACGCTTGCCTGAGGCATGTGGGAAGACCGTGCACTTTTGTGTATGTGAACATACATATACAATATGTATATATACACTTGCATATATACATACAAACAAACACATATTCCCACACATCCAAACCCACCTCCACATATACACATACACACATATACACATACACACATATACACACATATAAGAGGCGTACCTGTACGGTTATACACCTCCAGTGCCGCATCAAGCCTATGCACTGTCTCATCCCACTGGTACATCAAGTAATCCAATTCCTGTGTGTATGAGGGCGCATATGTGTGTGTGTGTGTGTGTATGAGGGCGTATGTGTGTGTGTGTGAGGGCGTATATGTGTGTGTGTGTGAGGGCATATATGTGTGTGTGTGAGAGAGAGAGAGAGGGTGTCTATGTGAGGGTGTATTGGTGACGGTGACAGTGTGTATGCAACAGGACACCCACCTGATGTTTATACACAGGCACCACTTGAGCAAATGTATCCGGAAACAGTTTCCGAAAATGTCCATCTATAAACATCAGCTGCTCCTCATCAAGTCTCCTCGTGCGCTGCTCCCATGTTTCCTCCAGCACATGGTCATTGTGGGCGTGGTGGCGTGGTACAGATGAGGAGGGGGAGGAGGGGGAGGAGTCGTGTTGGTTGCGCAAGCTGTGTGTTGTGAGGGGGGGAGGGTGTGTGTGTGATGAGTGCATTTGGACACAACACGTACATGCGCAAGACATATTCATTATTATTACACAACATACAAAACCAGACAAGATTCACACCACAAACCATACATACACCACAAAACAGCACCATGCATACCGTGTCCATGAGCTAAATCGCCTCCTCAACGCCGTTGCTGTCTCACCCCTACTCCATGTTGATACCTTGTGACGATGCCGTGTTGACCATGGTATATGCTTCTGCTTTTGCTTTTGCTGTTGTTTTCCACTGCTACCACCATTACCACCAGGGGTTGCAGTGTCATGTGTGGTGGCTGCATGGGTGGTATACGTAGTCGCATCTTCTCTATCACCAGGATACTGTTGACCAGTAGTAGTGGTGGTGGTAGCAGCAGCAGCATTAGTAGTAGTATCATCATGGGTATCTGATACATCATGGGCAACAGTAAAGGGGCTGGATTGCTCCGACTGCATGACAGAAATAGGGCCTGCTGATGGTAGGAGAGGAAGTGGGTAGGAGAGGGAGCGGTGGGAAACAAAAGGGGAGTGTGAGTCAAACCCAACCACTTCTGGATGCAAGTAGACACCCTCTATATGGTACAAATCCACACCCCCCTGTCATATGCCAACACCAACAAAAACAACAACACATGACCACAACAATCGCAACATCCCCTACCATGTTGTGCATCACCATGTTCTACATCGTCCCCTATGTCTGACTCCCCTATGTCTGACTCAGCATGCACCAGCTGCTGAAAGTGGCTGCTGCTCCCCAGCAATGTGCGAAAGAGCCACCAGCGATGAAATCCCCGTGCAACCAACCAACACAGCATGATGAGCTTCACATCGTCATACCACCTATATGGGAAATTGTGGTGTGGTTGTGTGTGTGTGTGTGTGGTGGTGTTCAGTGATGGTGGTGTACAGTGATGGTAGGTCAATGTCAAGTGCCATGCATACACACACACCACACGCACACTCTCTCTCTTTCTCTCTCTCTCACACACACGCTCACACCCCACACACATACTGCTTGAATGAATATGTAGGCAGATCACGCACAAGCACAGCATAATGTTGTGCGTTCACCCCAAAGTTGACTCCATCGTCGGTCAACACGTTGACCATGTTGCGAAAACGAACAGTGGGTTTTCCAAGGAGGGGTGGGAGGTTGGGATCGCTGTGTGGGGAGGGGTTTGTAGTGTGGTGAGATGTTGCAGGCCATATGGTGTGGTGTGAGCACAGGTGTGTGAATACATATGTGGTGTTGGTTGGCATGCACCACCAGGGTATGCTGTGTATGTTGACACACCTGTAGCAGACAAGAACCTGCATTATACACACACACACACACACACACACATCAATCCCCCCAACAACCACCCCCATACCGCTTGTACTCTTGCCACCATGGACACACAGCATCAGACACCCCCACCTCACCCGACACCACACTACTCCCATCACCACTACTCCCACTCCCTAGGTGAGATTCACCTTCATGCTCCTCTATGCCCTCCTCCACATCATATGCATCCCACAATCCATCCCTCTCATGTTGTTTGTGCCGGTGGGTGTTGCGGTGGGTGTGGGAGGGGTGGTTCCCGATGAGTAGCATGCGTTGTTCATCATGAAGGGCATCATTGAGGGTGACTGTGTGGGGAGAGGATAGAGTGTAGGTGACTGTGTGGGAAGAGTGTAGGTGACTGTTTTGATAGGGAGAAGAGGGAGTAGGTGACTATGTGAATAGGGGGAAGAGGGAGTGTAGGTGACTGTGTGAATAAGGGGGAAAGAGGGTAGGGGGGGGGGGACAGGGTATGTTGGCACAATTATTACTTTGAAGCATTGTCAAGTGCATTCACATTCTATGCAAACATTCAAGCAACCAATCCACCACCACAACCACCACCACCACAATCACATACATGATCGATTAAATTTCTGTACCACTGGTACTGCCAGTGGTGCATCAGCATCAGCATCAGCAGCGCTGTACGTAGCAGAAGTAGTACCAGTAGCAGAAGTAGTACCAGTAGCAATAGTAGTACCAGTAGCAATAGTAGTACCAGTAGCAGAAGTAGTAGTAGTACCAGGTGGATGACCCTGGGAACCTTGCTCTGCCATGATGTTGCCCTGTGTATGTATAGAAATGTGTGTTTTATGTGACCCACTCGTTGTGTATGAGCATGCGTATACAAAACATCCACCATATGTACACACACACATACAAACACACACACACACACCATATGCGGCCTTGTATGCCAAGCAGGCTGGCCTCTGTGTCCACCATCATGTGGAAAAGGAATGGACAAGTGGGGGGGAAGCGCAGGTGTGCATGTGAATGTGTGATACATGGGCACATTGTGTACAGGCACATGTGTAGGCATACACATAACCAAACACACACCCATTTCCTGGCAGCCCACAGCCCATTACACACACATACATACCTATATGATGCAGTGCGGGTGGCAAATGATGGATGAGTGCGGGTGGCAAATGATGCATTCCTGGTGGGCAACACCCGATGCTGCTGTAAGGCACCATCCACATCCTCATTGCCCCACCCCTGCTCCCCTTGCTGCTGTTGCTGCTGCTGCTGCTGCTGCTGCTGCTGCTGCTGTTGTTGTTGTTGTGGTGGTGGTGGTGGTCCTGATTGCACCACCATTTCCACAGATACAGGTGTCACCCGTTGCTCAGGGAGTTGCCCAGGAGCAGCAGCACCCCCAATGTTATGGGTTGATGTAACAGACACATCCCGGATGACAAGGTTTGCCTCTTGACCCTGGCCATCCAGCTGTGGGGTTACATGTACCAAGAGTTGTGTGTGTGGTGTGTATGTCGTATTGTGTATTGTGTATGTTGGAATTGTGTATGTTGTGTTGTGTATTGTGTATGTTGCATTGTGTACCACATGAATGAATGCCGACACATGGCATGCAGACACACCCATACTCACACATCCACAGAACCAAACAGTAGCAACAAAAAAGACCACCAAAACCCTTGTACACACCTCTGTTGGCAAAACAAGGGTTGCCACACGTTTGACCACACGTTTGGTGTTGGTCAACAGTTTTGCACTAGCACTTTGTACTGTATGTAGTGGTGGTATGATCCCTGTTCCCTCCTGATGCTCCTCCCACACCTGCTGTTGGGTGTCATGACCATCCTCCCCCTCATCACAACATTGCACACCATGACCATCATGATCGGCTTGTTGTTGACCATCATGTCCTCCTTGTTGTTGACCATGCCCACCACTACCATGCCCACTACTGTCATGACCACTATCACCATCTGTAACATGTACAGCACCACACACAGCACCATAATGTCCTTTTTGTGTGGTCAACGGTCGGGGTGTGGGCTGTTGACTGTTGGTACTCAAAAACTGTTGCACCCAGGGGTTGTAGTTTTCACCACCCACAAAAAAGTGCCGCTGACGTAGACGTACAATGCTCTGAATGGTGTGGATGGTGTGCTTGGTGTGCTTGGTGTACATCATGGACACACACATATGCAGCGCACATGCATCAGCGCACACACACGTACCTGATAGTGATGCAGTAGCAAGTAGAATGCCCAAAACACCACCAAAAACACCAACACAAAATGCACCCTGTGTTGATGTGAACATGTCTCTATTACCAATACACACATAGCGATATACACCCAACATCCCCCAAATAATTCATCCAACAACACACACACACCAATATAAACACACCAGTACACACCAACACCCACCCATACACACCAACTGTACATACAACACACACACACGCGCGCATACGTACCAATACACAGGTGAACCAGGTTGTAGGTTGAATGAAGACAGTGTCATGAGGTCATTGACCAATACGCCTTGACTGGCTGCATCCTTTGTACTGTCCCCTACAAACATATGTATTGGAATTACTGTGGTGTCGGTGTGTGGGTGTTGATGTGGGTATCGGTGTGTGTGGGAGTATCATGATGTGGGTATCGGTGTGTGTATGGAGTGTTCTTTGCTGTGTGTATGCTGGATGTCAGTATGAGTGCATGTGCATCAGTGTGTATGTATTTTGTACTGTGTCCAAGCCAAAACCAACACGTGTACGTACATATAGCACACACAAGTACATATAGCACACACAAGTATGGAGGTGGGTAGCAAAAACTGCACTGCCAGCAGCAACACACGCAGGAATATCAGGGCATCCAATCCACATGATTTCACCAGCTGCTGGTCATTGACAAACAACACAGGAGACAACCACGACCTGTTGCACGTGGTGTGTGTGTGTGTGTGTGTGTGTGTGTGTGTGTGTGTGTGTGTGTGTGTGTGTG